>Ga0335073_10000550_pt1 | contig 47998 bp, 39 predicted proteins | sample Lox_Sample_22_FD_207093 | JGI IMG/M metagenome (GOLD analysis project Ga0335073, IMG submission 207093) | Soil microbial communities from Loxahatchee National Wildlife Refuge, Florida, United States - Lox_Sample_2.2 | ecosystem: Environmental > Terrestrial > Soil > Wetlands | place: USA... | reverse complement strand
TTAAAACGCGCGCCGGGCAGGCGTGGAAGCGGCACCTGCGGCCCGAGCCGCGGTTGTCACTGGGACGACTCCTCCGCGCGAAACTCCACGCCACATCGGCCATGGATTTGAGCGACGGCCTCTCGATCGATCTGCGGCGCCTGTGCGAGGCCTCGGGGCTCGGTGCCGAGATCGGGATGCCGCCCGCGTTTCCCGGAGCGGGTGCGGCGGACGCCTTGCACGGTGGCGAAGATTATGAACTGCTCTTTACGGTTCCCCCGCGCGTGAAAGTGCCGGACGAATTCGAGGGAGTGCGGCTGACGCGCATTGGACGAATGCGGCGCGGCAAGCCCGCGGTGGAATTCGATGGCCGGCCGCTGGCGCCGTTGGGGTGGGATCATTTCGCCTGAAAATCGGGCTGGCGGTATAAATCGTCTCGTATACTGGAGTGAATCGCCGGCAGACAAACCCGTATGAACGCCCCTCTCTTTTTTCTTAGCGGGGCTCCTTGGAAGATCCGACCTTGATGCCCCTTCCCGACCCCAAACCCGTCCTCGATCTTATCGAAGCCTTCCGTCACTCCAAGACGATGTTCACCGCCGAAGCCCTGGGTATTTTCGACTGCCTCCACCAGCGTCCGGCCACCGCCGCGGAACTGGCCCGCGAACTCAGCCTGAACCCAGCCGCCTTGGAGCGCCTGCTCGACGCCTGCGCCGCGCTCGGATTGCTCGCCAAGCAGAACGGCGCTTACCGCAATGAACCCGTCGCCGAGCATTACCTCTATAGCGGCAGCCCCGACACGCTCAGCGGGTATGTGCGCTATTCCGATGAAGCCCTCTTTCGCATGTGGGCCAATCTCGGCGACGCCGTGCGCGAAGGCACGCCCCGTTGGAAGCAGACGTTTGATATCGACGGCAATATCTTCAGCGGATTCTATCGCTCCGGCGATGCCATGCGCAGCTTCCTGCGCGGCATGCACGGATTCGGCATGATCACCTCTCCGGCCGTGGCCGGCGCTTTCGATCTTTCTCGCTTCCGCGGCATGGTCGATCTCGGCGGCGGCACCGGCCATCTGGCCATCTCGGCGTGCCGGCGCTATCCTGACCTCCGTGCCACCGTCTTCGATCTCCCTCGCGTCACCGCCATCGCCCGCGAAAACATAGCCACCTCCGGCGTTGCGGACCGCGTCACTACCCGCGATGGCGATTTCTTTGCCGACGAACTGCCCGAGGCCGATCTCTACGCGATGAGCCGCATTTTGCACGACTGGAGCGACGAGAAGGCCGCCGTCCTGCTGCGCTCCATCGGCCATCGCCTGCCCTCCGGCGGCGGACTGCTCATTGCCGAGAAGCTGTTGAATGAGGATGGCGTCGGTCCTGTCGCGGTGAACATGCAGTCGCTCAATATGTTGGTGGTGACCGAGGGCCGGGAGCGAACGCTCAGCCAGTTCGCGCGCTTGCTCCACGACGCCGGATTCCACCAGGTTGAGGACCAACGCACCGGGCTCGCCTTAGACGCGATTTTCGCGGTCAAAGCGTAAATTGCAGCTAAAATAAGAACTTGATCGTCACCCTCACCATCAATCCGGCGATCGACCGGATCTTCAGCGTCGACCGGCTGGCGTTTGAAGATCGCTCTTACATCAACTCCGTCGGCGAATCGGCCGGCGGCCGGGGAATCAACGCCTCGCGCGTGATTCATTCCTTCGGCGGCGAGACCCGCGCGGTCCTGATTTCCGGCGGCGAGAACGGCAAGCGCCTCGAAGAGCACCTCGCCCAAATGGGTTTCCGCACTACGCTGGTGCCCATCCGCAACGAAATCCGCACCAACATGACCATTACCGATAAACATGGTCTCACCGTCAACCTGAACGGGACCGGTCCGGAGTTGTCGAAGCCCGAGGTGAGGGGCGTGGAAGAAGCGGTGAGCGACGCTCTGAAAGACGCTTCCTGGCTTTTGTTGTGCGGCAGCCTTCCGCCCGGCGTGCCGCAGTCCTTCTACGGAAAACTGATCGCCATGGCGCGCAAGAAGAAGGTGAAGACGCTCCTCGATGCCGATCGCGAGGCGCTGCGCGAGGGCATCGAGCAGAACCCTACCGTGGTGACGCCCAATCAGCAGGAGGCCGAACGCCTGCTGGGCCGCACGCTTCTCACGCGCACCCACAACCTCGAAGCCGCCACGCAGATTCGCGCCATGGGGGCGGAATCGGTGGTGCTTTCGCTGGGCAGCCGCGGCGCCATCGGGGCATTTTCGGACGGAATCATCGAAGCGCTGCCGCCGCGCGTGGACGCCGTGTCTCCCATAGGTGCGGGCGATGCTTTGACCGCCGGATATACCTGGTCCTGTACCCTCAAGCGGAGCCAGGCGGACGCCTTGCGTTGGGGTGTGGCGGCGGGAACCGCCAGCGCGTGCCTGCCGGGAATGAATTTCGCCACACTCGCGCAGGTGGAAGAGGTTTACCGTCGGGTCGAAATTCGCCGCGTGGAGTAGGATGCAGGCCACGGCGCGCGAAAAGCACGGGCTCCTCCACTCCGCCGGGGTCATTTCGGCCGCGGTGCTTCTCAGCCGCGTCACCGGAATGGTGCGCGAAGTGGTAATGGCGCGCTTGTTCGGCGCCGGCGCCGCCAACGACGCTTTCCAACTCGCCTTCCGCATCCCCAGCCTCACGCGCAACCTGTTCGCGGAAGGTGTTCTTTCCTCGGCGCTGGTCCCGGCATTCTCGCGCTCGCTGGCCGGCGAGGGCAGGAAAGAGGCTGCCGAACTTTCGAGTCTGGTGGCTACGGCGGTGGTTCTGGTGGTCGGTTCGCTCTCGGTGCTGGGAATGATTTTCAGCCCGCAACTGGTGCGCCTGCTGGCGCCCGGCTTCGAGCAGATACCTGGCAAATTCGCGCTCACCGTCCAACTCACCCGCATCATGTTCCCGTTCCTGCTGCTGGTGGCGCTGGCGGCGCAGGCCATGGCCGCCCTCAATGCCAGCGGCAGTTTCGGCATACCGGCGCTGGCCTCGTCGCTCTTCAATATCGGATCGGTAGCCTGCGGATTGGCGCTGGGGTATACCGTCGGGCGCCGCTTGGGAAACGGCATGATCGTCTCCATGGCCTGGGGCGTCCTCGCCGGCGGTGCCTTGCAGTTGCTCTGGCAGTTGCCGGTAATGGTGCGAGCCGGTTTCCGCGTGCGCCCGCGCATGGACTGGAATCATCCCGGGCTTCGCCAGATCGTCCGCATGATGGGTCCGGCGATTCTGGGAAATGCCGCGCTGCAAATCAACATTGTGGTCAACTCGAATTTCGCTTCCAGCATCAAAGATGCGTCCGGCCACGTGATCGACGGTCCCATGAGCTGGCTTGGGTACGCCTTTCGCTTCCTGCAACTCCCGGTGGGTCTTTTCGGCGTAGCCATTGCATCGGCCACGCTGCCGTCGATTTCGCGCAGCGCCGGCTTGCAGAAAATGGACGAATTCCGCACCACGCTGAGCCGGTCTCTGGGGACCATTCTGCTGCTGACCATCCCGTCCTCGGTGGGCATGGCGGTGATGGGCGAAAGTATGATCGCCGCGGTCTATCAGGGCGGAAAATTTACCCCCTACGACACCCATCAGACGGCACTCGCGCTCACCTGTTTCAGCGCCGGGTTGGCGGGATATTCGGCTCTCAAGACGCTGGCGCCGGCTTTTTATGCCCTGGACGACGCGCGCACGCCCATGCTGGTGAGCGTGGCCTCTATTGCGGTCAATTTTGTCACCGCCTGGGTGATGGTGAAGTGGGCCGGAATCGGGCACGCCGGACTGGCGCTATCCACGGCGGCCGTGGCGGTTTTCGGCGCCGTGGCCTTGCTGGTAGTATTGCGGCGCAGGCTGGCGGGGATCGGGCTGCGGAAACTAGCGGCCAGCGGGGCGAAAATCGCCGCCGCGGCGGCGCTCATGGGAGTGGCCTGCAAGCTGTCGAGCGCACTGGTCCATACCGCGATGGCCGGGCGCGCGCACGTCGCGCTGGTCGATGTAGCCATCTCAATTCCCCTGGGAGTCGCGGTTTTTTATGCCGCTGCGAGGGCCTGGCGTATCGAGGAACTGGAGGCGGTGGAAGCCGCGTGCTACACTGCGTTAAGGAATAATGCTCCCCGACCTGAAGTTGGTGATCCGCCTACAAGAAATCGATAATCGCATGGCGGATTTAAATCGCGAAATCGCTGCTCTTCCAGTTCATATCGCCGAAATCGAGAAAAAACTGGTGTCTCATCAGCGCAAACTCGAAGCCGACCGCGCCGCGCTCGCCGGCAATCAGAAAGAACGCAAGAAGTGCGATCTCGATATTCAGACCCAGGAACAGAAAATCTCCAAGCTGAAAGACCAGATGCTCGAGGCCAAGAGCAACGAGCAATATCGCGCTTTTCAGAATGAGATCGAGTTCTGCCAGAAAGAAATTCGCAAATGCGAGGATCGCATCCTGGAATTGATGACGGAATCCGAGCCCCTGGATTCCAATGTGAAAGCGGCTGACGCGGCGCTCCAGAAGGAAAAAGTCGAGGTGGAGGGTGAAAAACAGCAGGCTCGCGAGCGCACCGCCGTCGATCAGAAAGCCAAAGCCGATTTACAGAAAGAGCGCGCGGAAATCGTCGCCGGAGTTACCCCCGCGGTGTACCAGCGCTATACCCGGATCGCCAAGATGCGCCGTGGAATCGGCATCGCGGAAGCCGTGGAGGGCCGTTGCAGCGCCTGCAATATCGCCATGCGCCTGCAGTTTTTCCAGGATTTGAAGAAGGGCGAACAGGTATTGTCCTGCGAAAGCTGCGGGCGGATCCTGTACTACAATCCGCCCCAGGCGATTGTGGACGAGACGGGAGCCTAAGCTCGCGGCTTGGTCCGGAGCGAGCACCAAAAGCTACCCCCCGGCGATCGCGGTTCCCAGCCAGACGTTGAAGCCACAGCCCGGTTGAACCTCGAAGGCCAGGGAGCCTCGCCTGGCAAATGCCTCTTACCGGTCTCCCCAGCTATATCCCACGCGCACCATTCCACCAATCACCGAGTCGCTGTTGAATTCCTGCTTCAGGTTGGGAACGTAGTGATAGTCGAATTCAGGCTGGATGTAAATATGGTCGGTCACGAATACCTGGACTCCGATTCCCCCGTGAATATCGAAATGATTGGCGCTCGGATAGGGTTGTGCGTACGAAGAGCAGATCGAAGTGGTGACGCAACTGGTAACGCTGTAGGCGATACCAAACTTGGCGTCCCCGACTCCGGGAATGATCCTCAGTGAAACCTTCTTGGTATTGATCGGCGACCAGATTCCGTTGAAATCGATAAAATGCTGGCGATATTGCAGCGTATAGGCGCCGCCTCCTTCGGAGGCGGGAATTTGAACCGTTGCCTGGTAATTGGACCGCGCAGGCGTCAGGTCCCAATTAAATCCCAGGCCATAACTTTTTTTCAACATCAGATCGGCGCCGAAACCGAGAAAGAATCCTCCCAGTCCGTTGGTGGATGAGACCACGCAATTCGGATCGGAGGTGACGGAGGTACACGGGCTGCCGGTAATACTGTCGTAGCCGCTCGGCGGCAGGGCCTTATCGTGGAAGGACCCGAAACCCAGGTTGACGTCAAAACCTGATTGCGCGGCGGCAAACTGCATACTGCCAAGCGCGAGGAAGCAGAGCGGTAGGTAAAGAGCGAAGCGTCTCACGAGAATCTCCTATTGGTGTTGCAGAATTGCACACGCTGGATACCATCTTAATCCGAATGATGCCACCCAAACTGTTCGTTTTCCGGGGTTTGTCAGTTCTATAACGCCGGTTCAACAAATACGACGCGGCGCGTACCGCATGGGTTTCATAAGCTATTGTAGCTAAGACGGAGGCAGTTACCGCGGCCGCCGCTGGCATTTAGGGCAAAAATGTGAGGATCTTTGCGTAACGATCACGCGCTGGATCGCGGTACCGCAAATCACACAAGCTTCGCCCGTGCGCTGGTAGACGCGGTGACTGAATTGAAAAAATCCCCGGCGCCCTTCGGCGTCTACATAGTCCGAAATTGAAGAGCCGCCCGCCTCGATTGCCTCGCGCAGCACCGCCTGCAACGCCTCGTGAAGCTTTTTCGCGCGCTCCGCGCGAAGGCGGTTGGCGGCTGTCAATGGATGAATGCCGGCGCGAAAAAGGGCCTCGTCGGCGTAGATATTCCCCACTCCGCGCAGGAAAGTCTGATTGAGCAGCAGCGCTTTGATGCTCGTCTTGTGGCGTTTCAGCGCGGCGGTGAAATCGGCGGCCGAAATATCGAGCGGCTCAGGACCGAGCCGCGCGACCCGCGCCGGGAAATCCTCGCTGAGTTGGAAACTCCCGAATTGCCGGCTGTCGTCGAACAACAGAACTCCCTTGTCGAGCGTCAGGATAACGTGCGTGTGCTTGCCGGCTGGTCCGCCGAGAAGCAAACGGCCGGTCATGCCGAGGTGAATCAGCAGGTACCCGCCTCCTTCGAGCGGCATGACGAGGAATTTCCCGTAGCGCTTCACCCCGGCAATCCGCCGCCCGGCGAGCCCGGCAGCCATGCGATCGGGATCTCCGCCGCGCAGAATGCGGACCGAACGAAACTCGGCCGAGACAATCCGGCGGCCCACCAATGGCGCAATGGAACGGGCGACAGTTTCGACTTCCGGGAGTTCGGGCATGATTGGTAGCGCAGCCAATCCTGGCTGCCGCCGGCATTCCAGCCGGCGCGCGTCTGTTTACGCCGTCCGCTCCACTACAGCCCGCACCCCGTTCGAATTCGGACGGCCGATGCCGCAATAATCGAAGCCCGCGGCACGCGCCGCTTCCGGCGAGAAGAGATTGCGGCCGTCCACCAGGATCGGGCGCGTCATCACTCGCGCCAGAGCGCCGAGATTGAGTTCGCGGAATTCGCGCCACTCCGTCACCAGCACCAGCGCGTCGCTTTCCGACGCCAGGTCCATCGCCGATTCGCAGCAGCGGATCCGCAGATCGGGCCGCTGTTCGCGGCAGGCGTTCATGGCGATCGGATCGTAGGCTTTTACCCGCGCGCCCATTTGCAGCAGGCGCTCGGCGATGTGCAGGCTGGGTGCATCGCGTAAATCGTCGGTATCCGGCTTGAAAGCCAGGCCGAGCAGTCCCACCGTGCGTCCCTTGAGGATGAACAGCTTCTCCTGCAGTTTTTGGATCACCATCTGCCGCTGCGCGTGGTTCACTTCGATGGAGGCGCGCAGCAGCCGGCTGTCGTAGCCGTATTCGCGCGCGGTGTGCAGCAGGGCGAGCACATCTTTGCCGAAACAGCTACCGCCCCAGCCGACGCCCGGCGAAAGGAATTTCGACCCGATGCGCGAATCCAGACCGATTCCCGTCATGACTTCCGGGGCCTCGGCGCCCACGTGCTCGCAGATGTTGGCGATCTCGTTGGCGAACCCGATTTTCATCGCCAGGAACGCATTGGCCGCGTATTTGATCATTTCGGCGCTGGTGAGCGTGGTCGCCAGCATGGTCACGCGCTCCATGCCCGCCGGACGCGGCACTCCCGGAGCGGCTTCGAAGTTTTGTTCCACCAGCGGCCGGTATAGTTCCTGCATTACCCCGAGAGCTTCCTTGTCGGACGCCCCGATTACGATGCGATCGGGATAGAGCGAATCGGCAATGGCGCACCCTTCGCGCAGGAATTCCGGATTGCTGGCCACCCCGAAGCGGATCGATGTGCGTTCGTGGCGGCGCGATTCGTCAATTCCTTCGCGCACCAGGGTTTCCACCAGGTTGCCGCTACCCACGGGAACCGTGGACTTGTTGACCACCACGCGGAACTTGCTCGAGTCCATGGCCGCGCCAATGCTGCGCGCCGCCGCTTCCAGATACTCCAGGTTGGCTTCGCCGGTGGCCAACGAAGGCGTACCGACGGCAATAAAGATCACGTCGCTCGCCGCCGCGGAAGCCGTCAAATCGGTGTCGAAATCGATCCCGCCGCGCGCGGCGGCCGATTGCAGAAGTTCCTCCAGGAAAGGCTCGTAAATGGTGGGCTCGCCGCGCCGCAGAGAAGCTATCTTCTTCTCATCGGTATCGATGCAGGTCACGCGGTGACCCAGGTAAGCCAGACACGCTCCGGTTACCGCGCCAACATATCCAGTGCCAATTACCGTTACTCGCATGATTCCAGCCAGCCCAATCTCTGCTTGAGTATAACAAGCGCCGGATTGATTGTTGGTTGGATTCGCTACAATTGAGGTACTAAGTGGGTGGGCGGTTCTATCGCCCGCCGCTGGTACGACAATGCAGACGATTCTCGTAATTGACGACGACGAAAGCCTGCGTGACACCATCGGCGTGATGCTTGAGCAGGAAGGCTTCCGCGCCGTACTGATAGGCGATGGACGCAGCGGTTTCGATAAAGCCGTCACGCTCAAACCCGATCTCGTTTTAGTGGATCTGAGGCTGCCCGGAATGAGCGGCACCGAAATCTGCAAGCAGTTGCGCGCCGCCTCGGTGAAAACGCCCATCATCGTCCTGAGCGCCTTGAACGACGAACTCGACAAGGTCCTGCTGCTCGAAATCGGCGCCGACGATTATGTGGTAAAACCTTTCGGGGCGCGCGAACTGATGGCCCGCATCCGTGCTGTCCTGCGCCGCGCCTCTCCCGACTCCCGCAAAGTGGTGCGCTTCTCCGATACCGAAGTGGATTTCGAGCGGCGCGTGGTCACCCGCAAGGGTGAAGACCTCAAAATGACCCCCGCGGAATACAATCTGCTCTGTTATTTCCTGCAAAATCCCGATCGCGCCCTAACCCGCGATATGATTTTGAACTCGGTCTGGGGTTACGAGTTTTTTCCCAACACTCGAACCGTAGACGCCCATGTCGTCAAATTGCGGCAGAAACTTGAGCCCGATGCCAATGTTCCGCGGCATTTTCTCACCGTTCACGGCGTCGGATACCGCTTCCTTCCGTAACAGATCTAAAAGATTTTACGTGGCTTTTACGCGAAACCAACCTCCGGGGTTCTCCCCATAAGCGACAATAACGGGGTGGTTTACGAGGGGGACATGCCATCCGCCCGGCAACTGGTTCTGATCGTCGAGGACTCCGAAAACAGCGCCGCCATGCTGGAAATCGCCCTTTCGGACATCCCCGAAGTTACCGTCATCCTGACCCCATCGGCGGCCGAGGCTTGGCGCATCCTGAATCGCCAAAGCCCCTCTATCCATGCCATCGTCACGGACCTCAATATGCCAAGGATGGATGGGTTCGAGTTGATCCGGCGGGTACGTTCCGACGGCCGCCTGGCGGCCTTGCCGATTGTCGTGGTGAGCGCCGATACCGATCCCGCGACCCCCTTGAGAATCGAACAATTGGGGGTCAACGCGTTTTTTGCCAAGCCTTTTTCCCCCGCCGAAGTGCGGCGAAAACTGGAGCAGATTCTCAATGGTACGACTGTTTGACACGGCGCAGGGGTTTTGCCGGATTCAAGCTAATCCCAAAAGACACATGCTGACCCTCCTTGCGCTCCTGCTTGTCCCCGCCATCCTCCCCGCGCAGACCACGCCCGATAACGCCGCGATTCTCGAGCGTCTGGACCGTTTGGAACGTGAAAACCGCGCGATGGCCGAAGAAATTCAAGCGCTGCGCGCGGAGCTGACCGCCGCCCATGCCGCCCCCGCTACGCCCGCGCCGCCGCCGGGAACGCTCGACGAGAAAGTCGACATTCAGGGACAGCGCATCGAGGAGCAGGCGCAGACCAAAGTCGAATCCTCCCAGAAATTCCCCATTTCGCTTACCGGCATGGTGCTGGTCAACGCCTTCGTCAACTCCCGGCAGAATGGCGGTGCCGATTACCCTACCGCCGCCTCCCTGACTGCGGGAACCGACCGCGCGGGAGCCACCGTCCGGCAGAGCATCATCGGGCTCGAATATCATGGCCCGCAGACATTCCTCGGCGGTACCGTCCACGGGGCCCTTTACATGGATTTCTACCAGGGTTCCGCTCCCCTCACCCAATGGATTCGTCTGCGCACTGCGACCGTGCAGATGGATTGGAAAACGCGCAGTATTAAATTGGGCGTCGATAAGCCGATTTTCAATCCACGCGATCCCGACTCTCTGGCCCAAGTGGGGGTGTCGCCGCTCACCGGCACGGGAAATCTTTGGCTCTGGATGCCGCAGCTTCGCCTCGAACAGGATTTTACGCTGGGAGCGTCGAGCGGAGTGAATGCTCAGGCAGGCGCGGTGGAAACCCACGAAACCAACCCTTATTTGGACACATTGACCACCCTGAAGATCGAGGCTGTGCGCCCCGGAGTGGAAGGGCGCGTCATGGCCTGGCACAAGTTGGATGAAAGCCGGCGCCTCGAACTAGCCGCCGGTTTCCATGCCAGCACGACCCATGCGGGAGGCTTCTCCATCCCCTCGAACCTGGTATCCCTGGACTGGTTTTTCAATCCCTGGAGGCGGCTGGAGTTCAGCGGCGCTTTCTTTTCCGGCCAGAACGTCTCCAATCTCGGAACCGGCATCGTTAACCAGGGCTATTACATTTACTACAACCAGGCCGAAGCCATCGACAGCACCGGCGGATGGGGCCAGATCACGATTCATGCCCTTCCCCGCCTGGATTTCCACCTGTTCACTGGACAGCAGGATTACCGCATGACCGAGGGGCAAGCCAGCGTCACCCGGAATCTGCTGTTCGGAGGAAACCTGTACTTCCGCCTGGCGCCCAATGTCCTGTTCGGACCTGAAATCACTCAGACGCGGACCTCGTATCTGCTCCCGGGACTGCGCATCAACAACCACTATGATATGGCGCTGGCATACCTGTTCTAGCCGCGCCCGCATGCGCGCTCTGGCGATCCACGCGGCGGTTCTCCTGCCTGGCGTCTTGCTCTGCCTTTCCGCTCACGCCGCCAGCTTGCGCGGGCAGGTGGAACTGACCAATTCCCGCGATCCCGCCGTGCGCCACAATCGCGACTACGCGGGCGTGGTGATCTGGCTGGAACCTGTGGGCCGCCCCGCGCCCGCACCCCCTCCCCGCCACGTCGAAATGAAGCAGCAGGACAAGACGTTCAAGCCCCACGTAGTGGCCGTCCCCGTCGGTGGCACGGTGGATTTTCCCAATCTCGATCCCTTCTTCCACAATGCATTTTCGAATTTCGCCGGGCAACCGTTCGATATCCCGCTCTATGCTCCCGGAACCACCAAAAGCGTAACCTTTCACCGCGCGGGAATCGTCCGGGTTTTCTGTAACATCCACTCGCTGATGAGCGCCATCATCGCGGTGGTGGATACGCCCTGGTACGTGGTGACGCCCGAAAGCGGACAATTTCATATCGACGATATTGCCCCTGGCGAATACCAATTGCACATCTTCCACGAACGCGCTCTGCCCGATAACCTGCATTTCCTCGAGCGCCAGATCACCATTCCAGCTTCCGGACTCACCCTTCCCCTGATCTCGATTTCCGAAACGGGATACATCCCCGCGCCGCATCTCGATAAGCACGGCAAGCCCTATTCCCCGCACGACGGGTATGGCACAGGAGGCCGCTAAATGCGCCTGCGATTCTCCCGGCTCTCGCTTCTGGCGAAGATCCTGCTTTCCACTACCGTGGCCATCACCATCCTGTTCGCAATTACGGGCGAGATCGTTCTGCATAACATCACCCGCACCATGTCGGACAGCCTGCGGCAGGAAGTCCAGGACAGCTTCCGCGCGTATAGTTCGCTCTGGCAAGCCAAGACCAATTTGCTTTCATCCGTCAGCCGCATCATGAGTGACATGTCCGACGTGCGCGCCGCTTTCAGCACCGGCGATCGCGTGACCATCCAGGACAGCCTGGGCGAGCTGTGGCGCAAAATTTCCAATGAGAATGCCTTCTTCCTGGTCACCGATCCGGAGGGCAAGACGATTGTGTCCCTGGGTGGAAAGACCGATCTCGCCCTGCCCACCCAAACCGTGGAAGCAGCCGCGGAGTGCTTCCCCGAACCCGCCGATGGATTCTTTGCCCAGAACGGCGCTCTCTACCACATCTCGGTAACCCCGGTTTATGTGCAGTCCACGCAGCAGGACAAGGCTCTGATCACCGTGCTGGTGGCCGGTTTCGAGGTCGACGCCCTGGTGGCGCAGCGGCTGAAAAAAGACACCGGCGGCAGTGAATTCGTCTTTCTGCCCCTCGGCAGTGGACCGGCGGTGTCGACTCTGAACCCCCGCGCGACAGCCGCCGTCAATCGCTCGATTAATGCCGCCCACGCCGACGATCTGGTGAGCGACGGCGTCTCGGAGTACGCCTGGTTCCGTACCCGGCTCGACGACATCGCCGGCAAGCCTGTGGGAGAGTTGCGTATCCTGCGCGGTTTCGACGAGGCGCGCCGCCAGATCGCCGGCCTCTACACGCGCATCGTCCTGCTCTGGCTGCTGGCCATCACCGTGGGCTTCGGACTCACCTACCTGTTGGCGCGCCGCATCGTGGAGCCGGTGCTGCAACTCGACCGCGCTGCCGCCGAAGTGGCGCGCCAGAATTACGCCATCGAGGTGCAGGTGAAGAGCGAGGACGAATTGGGCCGGCTGGCGCGGACCTTCAACAACATGTGCGCTTCCATCCGCCACGCCCGGGAAGATCTCATCCGGCAGGAGCGCATCTCCACCATCGGCCGCCTTTCCGGGTCCATCGTGCACGACCTCCGAAATCCCCTGGCGGCCATCTATGGCGGCGCCGAGATGCTGGTCGATACCGATTTGCCGCCCTCCCACGTCAAGCGGCTGGCGGGCAATATCTACCGCGCCTCGCGCCGCATTCAGGAACTCCTGCAGGACCTGCTCAACGTCTCGCGGGGTAAGACCGGCGTAGCAGAGGTGTGCCGCCTGGGCGAAGTGGCGTCGGCCGCTTGCGACTCGCTCGCCGCTACAGCCAGCGCGCAGAGTGTGGCGATCGAACTCTCGATTCCCGCCGAAATCGAAGTGCCGATGGAACGAAGCCGCATGGAGCGGGCTTTCGTCAACCTGATTGCCAACTCCCTCGAGGCCATGCCCGAGGGCGGCGTGGTGCGCATTTCGTCGGAATTGCGCGAGGGCGGCGTGGTAGTCCACGTGGAAGATAACGGCCCCGGCATCCCGCCCGAAATCCGGCCGCGCCTCTTCCAGCCGTTCGTGAGTGCGGGAAAACGAAACGGACTCGGCCTGGGTCTGGCGCTCTCGCGGCAAACCGTCCTGGAACATGGCGGAGATATGTGGGTCGAAACCGTTGCCGGCCGGGGCGCCCGCTTCAGTTTCTCCCTGCCGTTAAGCACATTGACCGCTGCCTTGCCGCACCAGCACTGAACCGCCGCTGCGGCCGGGCGGTGTGCTCTTTTGAGTGCCGGTGGCCGACAATAGCTGGGTGTTACCCTGATACTTGTCGCGCCATCCTCTGTTCAAGCCGTACCTCGCCCTGGCCGCGGTTTGCTTCTTGTGGGGAACTACCTATCTGGGAATTCGCATGTCCCTGGAGTCGTTTCCTCCACTGCGTCTGGTTACCGTGCGCTACCTCCTTTCCGGCTCGATGATGCTCCTGTTTGCCCGAACCCGCGGCCTGTATCTGCCACGCGGCCGCGAACTCGCCGCGGCCTGTGTTTCGGGATTTCTGACGCTCGGTGTCGGCAACGGTGCGCTGGTGCTCTCCGAAACCATGGTCCCGAGCGGAATCGCCGGATTAATTATCAGCATTTCGCCCTTCTGGATGGTGGCTGCCGAAGCGCTCTTGCCCGGCGGTGAGCGCCTCCATGCACCCACCCTCGGTGGCATGGCGGTCGGTCTCGCCGGAGCGGCGCTGCTTTTCACGCCCGACCCGGCAACCCACGGCTTCAATCGCGCACTGCTTACGGGATTCGTAATCCTCCAGTTGGGGATGGTCGGCTGGTCGTTCGGGTCGATTTACCAACGCCGCAAGGCCGGCAAAGCGCACCCGGTGGTGGCCGGAGGCGTGCAACAATTGGCGGCGGCTTTGATTTTACTGCCGTTTTCGCTGGCCATACCGCAACCGCCCGTCCATTGGAGCATCCGCGGCGTCACGGCGCTCGGTTACCTGGTGGTTTTCGGTTCGCTCATGGGCTACAGCGCCTATGTCTATGCCCTGGATCGCCTGCCGGTCGCGATTGTCTCTATCTATCCCTATGCGAACTCGGTAATTGCGGTCTTTCTCGGCTGGCTGTTCTATCGCGAATCGTTCGGACCGCGCGACATGCTAGCGATGCTCATCATTTTTGCCGGCGTCGCAATAGTAAAAAAGTACTCCCCTGAGTAACGAAAAGTAGTATTGTCTTTCGTTCCCCGGTCTGGCCACATAGAACTTGAGTACGTTAGGTTTCGCTCCTCCGCAACTTGCCGAACGGGCGCCATGTTCGATTCGAACGAACATGGCGCTCTTCCTGGCCGCATGGATTGCCGGGCTGTGCCAGTTCCTGTTTGTCGGCGGCTACGGATTCGGCCGCGCCTACGAAATGGCGGCCATCGCGCGGAGCCTGGCGGAGCACGGCACCTACGCCAATCCTTTTGCGCCGGCCATCACCGGACCCACCGCGCTGGTTCCTCCCATCCATCCGCTCTTTCTGGCTGCTCTGCTGCGCCTCTTCGGCTCCGAAGCCGGAATGCACATCGCGGCAGTTTTTTTCAACATCCTGGCCAACGCGGCGATCGCGGCGCTCCTTCCGCGGCTCGCCGCGGTTTGTTACGAGGATGACCGCATCGGGATCTTCGCTGGCGCGCTTTGGATTGTCTCCATGCGCCTGCTGCCCCAGTGGGACGTAAGCTACACCATCCTCGGCCTGATTGGTTTTTGCCTGCTGACCGCACGAAACCTCCGCCGCGGAGATTCCGAGGTGTGGGCGATCGGTGCGGGCGCGCTGGCCGGATTGCTGCTCCTGCTCAATCCTGCCTCGGTTTTCGTCATCGTCCCTTGGCTGATCTGGCTCTTCGTCCGCCATCGAGTCTCCTGGCGGGCGGCAACCCGTTATGCCGCCATCGCGTCCGCCGCCGCCGCGTTCCTGGTGGCGCCGTGGCTCCTGCGGAATTACCGGATTTGGGGTGCTCCCGTTTTGCGCAACAGTCTCGGCATCACCCTGTACTCGTCGAATAACGACTGCGCCCAGCCGAGCTTGTATCAGGAGGCCGTGAGCGGCTGCATACAGAAGACCTTCCCCGCCGATAGCGAAGCGGAGGCGCACCTGCTTCGCACCCTGGGCGAAGTCCGCTACGACCGCCTGCGGACTGCCGACACCTTGCGCTGGGTCTCCTCGCACCGGAAGCGTTTCGCGGAATTGACCCTGGGCCGCATTCGCGATTTCTGGTTCCCCAGCCCGATGGATTCCGCCTACAACTGCTACGCCATCTGGGGCATCACGCTGTTGTCGATTCCCGGCGTCGCCCTCAGCTTGCGCCGCCGCTTGCCCGCCGCCCCGCTCATACTCTCGGTGTGGGCGATTTATCCCCTCATGTATTACGTAGTCGTATCGTGCGACCGTTACCGCTATCCGATCTTGTGGACGTCGCTTCTCCCGGCTGGATTTGCTCTCGAGGCTATGTTTGTTTCGGGCTGCCGACCAGTTTGGCGCCCAGCGCCCCACCCGCCATACTCAGGCACGTAACCACAACGAACATCGCCGCCAGCAATAGAAAAATTACGGCCCCGGGCTGGGTCTGCAGCATGTGGGTGAACTGCTGCATCATCGCCGGATCCTGAAACGACGAGTTCTTGACTTGCTCCTGCATCTGCTCCAGCAGGGCCTTCCCGGGATGCCCGGCGAGCGCATCCGGCAGTTGCTCCGCGGTGAACACCACCGCCGTAAAGGCGTACAAAATCAGGCCGGTGATCCAGCCGATCTTTACGCCGGCGAGCACGTTGAGCCGGAATCCGGTCTTCCGGCAGTACAGATACACCGCGAAAAATCCCGCCGCCAGCCAACTCAAAGTGGGGCCGCTGGACAAAAAACTCAGCAGCGAACTCAGTAGCGTGGCACATACCGCCGCTACCAGCGCGATCCGCACCGCGATGGGATTATGAAAATTCAGCGGCAGCGGCTGCGGCTTGGGCTGCGGCGGCAGAGATTCCAACGCTACCGGAACCGGCGCCCCCGCAGGATAAGTGTTTGCCTGGATCACCGGCTGGACGATGTCCCGCTGCGGCTTCCCGCACTTGTGGCAGAACAGTGCGTCGGGAGGCAACTGGGCGCCGCAGGAGCAGAAGTCCGGCATGGTCGTGGTCCGCTATTCTCAGTGTATCAGTGACCGCAGCTATCGGAAGCGGCCGCCTCTTCGACCACTCGCAGCATTTCCAAAGACAGATCGAACATGTGTTAGTTTTCCCTCATGGACAAAATTACCGTGGTTGTGCTGGCCCATCCCGCCGAGCCTCAATTGGCGATGCTCGAGGCTCTCCCGCCGGACACCGGCATTGCCGTCGGCAACACGCCCGAAGCCTTTGAAAGGGCTGCCCCGGAGGCATCCATCATTTTCAACTGGTCAGGCTCCGGTACGCTAGTCCGGGACGTACTACAAATGTGCCCCACCGTACGGTGGGTGCATTGCCGGGCAGCCGGACTGGATGACCTCCTGTCTCCCGAATTGGTCCAGCACCCCGCGCCCCTCACCAATGGATCGGGCGTTTTCAGCCCGCCGCTCGGAGAGTTCGTGCTCGGCGCTGTCATCTATTTCGCCAAGGATTTCCGCCGGCTGATTCGCAACCAAACGGCCGGAATCTGGGAGCCATTCGACATCGATGCGGTCGCCGGCCGGACCGCCGGCATCGTCGGCTATGGCGACATCGGCCGCGCGGTGGCAACCCGGCTCAAGGCAATCGGCATGAACATCCTGGCGTTGCGGCGGTCGGTCCCCAAGGAACCCGGCCCGCTCGTAAGCCGGTATTACGCCCCTGACGGCCTTGCGGAGATGATCCCCCAGTGCGACTACGTCGTGGTGACCGCGCCCCTCACTCCGGAAACCCGCGGCATGATCGGCGCGCGCGAATTCGCGCGCATGAAACCCGGCGCCGTGGTGATCAACGTCGGACGCGGCGCCGTAATCGACGAGCCGGCGATGATCCAGGCGCTTGCCGAAAAGCGTATCTTGGGCGCCGCGCTGGACGTTTTCACCGCCGAACCGCTCCCCCAAAGCCATCCGTTCTTCAAACTGGAGAACGTGCTGCTTTCGCCCCACAGCACCGATCACACGCGCGATTGGCTGGAGCGCGCCATGCAATTCTTCCTCGATCAATTCGCTCGATTCGCCAAAGGCGAGCCGCTGCTGAACGTGGTCGATAAGCGGAGGGGGTATTAATCCGTCGCCCTCCCCAACCAGGCGATCTTCACCCCCCCACATACCGGGCGTACAAACTCCGCGCAACCCCTTCGTCGCTCGTGCCTTTCACAATCGCCCGCCCGTCCGGAAAAATCGTCATCTCGTACGCATCCACGCGGAATCGCAGCGCCAGTTCGTTAGCCCGCACCTCGCCCAGCCTCGCCAGACGCTCTCCTAACTCAGCAAGATCGATCGGCCTTTCGCGTTCGTGTACCTGGACCGCGTTCCTGCCGCACAGCGTCACCGGCTGCCTGCGACGTTCCTCCAGAAACGGGAACTGCCGCCTCCCGCACGCCGGGCAATCCGCGTCCCGCGCCGGCGCGTCGATTTGACGGATGCCGCCGTACCAAACGTCGATCGTCGTGATCCGCGCCGCCACCTGTGCGGTGCAGCCACAGAGGATCTTCAGAGCATCGGCCACCTGTACCGACGCCACCGCCGAGATAATCGCGTTCAGCACTCCCGCCGTCTCGCAAGTGGGCTGCGCACCCGCCGGCGGATCGGGATAGACGCAGCGCAGGCAAGCCGTACGCCCGGGAATCACTGGCATCGTGAGACCATAGCTGCCCACCGCCGCGCCATAGATCCACGGAACTCCGCGGCTCACCGCGAAATCGTTCAAAAGGTACCGCACCTCGAAATTGTCGCTGCCATCCAGGATCACGCCGGCTCCGGCCAGCAGGTCTGCCGCGTTGCGCGCGGTCAGATCGGCCACCACCCCCCGCACTTCCACCGCGGAGTTGATGCCGGCGATCCGTCGCGCCGCGGCCGCGGCTTTCGGCAGCGATTCGGCCGCGTCGCTTTCTTCGAACAGCCACTGCCGGTGCAGATTGCTCGGTTCCACGTAATCGCGATCGATGATCGTCAGCCGGCCCACGCCGGCCCGCGCCAGGGCGGCCGCATGAAAGCTGCCCAATGCTCCGCAGCCAACCACCACCGCGTGCGATGCCAGCAGGCGTTCCTGCCCCTGCTCGCCGATTCCTGGAAACAGAATTTGCCGCGAATAACGCAGGCGCTCCGCCGCGTTCATGCCCCCGATGGTAACAGAATTGCCCCGAAACGCCTTACGTTATCATGAGGATGGTGCGCCTTACGCTCGCCAAATTTTTTTGCGCGCTTCTACTGTCCCTGGTTGCCTCCACCACCCTTTTCGGACAAGCCCAAAAATACCAGGGCAAGCCGGTTCTCATTATTCAGTTCGAGCCCAAGGACCAGCCCCTCGACGCATCCGAACTCCACGCCATCCTTCCGCTGAAGCAGGGCCAGCCGCTACGCGTGGCCGACGTGCGTGCGAGCATCGAGCGTCTCTTCGCCACCGGCCGCTATACCGATATCCAGGTGGATGCCGAGCCATACACCGAAGGCGCAACCCAGGGCGTCATCGTCCGCTTCCTCACCAAAAATGCCTGGTTCATTGGCTCGGTGACGGACGCCGGAAGCATCAACAACCCGCCGCGCGCCGGCCAGTTGGAGAACGCCTCCCGGCTGGAACTCGGGCAGCCTTTCAACGATCAAAAAATTCAGGATGCGGTCGGCGCGCAGAAACGGCTGCTGGATTCCAACGGGCTGTTTCTCGGCAAGGTCACACCCTCCTTCACCTACAACGACAGCTTTCAGCAGATCGACATCCGCTTCGAAGTCGACAGCGGCCTGCGCGCCCGTTTCAGCCAGCCTGTCCTGCAGGGCGACGTGAAACTGGACCCCAACATAATCCTCAAGGCCACCAAATTCCGCCGCTGGCTCATTCATACCTGGAAGCCCATGACTCAGTCGCGAGTCAGCGAGGCGCTGGACAGCGTCCGGTCTTTGTACCAGCGCGAAAACCGCCTGGAAGCCCGCGTTTCCCTGGAATCCATGAAGTACGACGCCCAAACCAATAGCGCGCTCCCTACCCTCCAGATCGACGCCGGGCCGCGAATTCTGGTGAACACCATCGGCGCCAAAATCTCCAAAGGCCAGCTCCAGCACTACGTCCCCATCTTCGAGGAGCACTCGGTCGACGACGATCTGTTGCTCGAAGGCGCCCACAACCTGCGCGATTATTTGCAATCGCAGGGATACTTCGACGCCGAGGTGGCCTACAAGCCGCAGCGCGTGGTCAACGACCAGGCCACCATCGATTTCATCGTCAACACCGGCCCGCGGCATAAGTTGGCGGCCATCGAGATCAGCGGCAACCATTACTTCAACACCGATGCCATCCGCGAACGCATGTACCTCCAGAAGGCCTCGCTGCTCCAGTTTCCCCACGGCCGTTACAGCGAAAGCCTGCTCCGCCGCGATCGCGACGCCATCGTGAATTTGTACCAGTCCAACGGGTTCCTCGCCGTGAAGGTCAACTCCCGCACCCAGGAGAACTATCGGGGAAAGCCCGAGGACCTCGCCGTGTTTTTGGAAATTCAGGAAGGTCCGCAATCTTTTGTCAACACCCTCGATGTCGAGGGCATCGAGCACCTGGATATGAAGAAGGTGCTCGGCTCTCTGAGTTCCGTCCAGGGGCAGCCCTTCAGCGAGTTCAGCGTCGCCGTGGACCGCGACACCATCCTGGCGCAGTATTTCGACAAGGGGTTCGCCAATGCCACGTTCGAGTGGAATTCGCAGCCGTCGCCCCGGCCTAACCGCGTCGACCTCCACTACATTATCCATGAAGGTCAACAGGAGTTCGTCCGGAAGGTGCTGGTCAGCGGCCTTAAATACACCCGTCCCGAACTCGTGAACCGCAATCTCACGCTGAATTCCGGCGATCCGCTGTCCCCGACCCAGATCACCGATACGCAGAGAAAACTGTACGATCTGGGAGTGTTCTCGCGCGTGGACCAGGCTATTCAAAATCCCGATGGCGACATGCCCGACAAGTACGTGCTGTACCAGTTGGACGAAGCCCGGCGGTATTCGGTCGCCTTCGGCGTGGGCGCCGAACTCGGGCGCATCGGCGGCTGTAACGACTGCCTGGACGCGGCCACGGGAGCCGCCGGTTTTTATCCGCGCGTCTCCATGGATGTCGCACGCAATAATCTCTGGGGGCTGGCCCACACCATCAGCCTGCGCACCCAATTCTCCACTCTCGAGCAGCGCGCGCTTCTGAATTACTCCTGGCCGCGGTTCGAGGATAACGACAAGCTGACGCTCTCGTTTACCGGCCTGTTCGATAACTCCAAGGACATCCGCACCTACAATTACACGCGCCTCGAAGGCGCGGTGCAGCTTTCCCAGCGGCTCTCGCGCGATATCACGCTGCTGTACCGCCTGGCCTATCGCCGCGTCAGTGTCAGCGATCTGAAAGTAACTCCGTTCCTGGTGAACATTCTTTCCCAACCCGACCACGTGGGCATCGGTTCCATCAACCTCGTGCAGGACCGCCGCGACGATCCTCTGGATCCTCACCGCGGTGTCTACAATACCGTCGATCTCGGCCTGGCCGAACACTTCTTCGGTTCGCAACGCGACTTCACCCGCGTGCTGGTTCGCAACGCCAGCTATTATCCCGTCGGCAGGAAAATGGTGCTCGCGCGCAGCACGGAAATCGGTAACATCTCCGTGTTTCACTACTTCGGCATTCCGGCGGACGCCCTCCCGCTGCCGGAACGGTTTTTCGGCGGCGGCGATTCCCATCGCGGCTTTCCCGAATATCAGGCCGGGCCCAGAGACGGCCTCACCGGCTTCCCCCTCGGTGGCGACGCTCTTTTCTTCAATCAGACCGAGCTCCGCTTTCCACTCATCGGCGACAGTATCGGCGGCGTGCTGTTCCACGACATGGGCAACATTTATTCCAGCTTCGACCATTTCTCTTTCCGCGTGCATCAGGACAATCTGCAAGACTTTAATTACATGGTGCACGCCATCGGGTTCGGCATCCGCTACAAGACTCCGGTGGGACCCCTCCGCGTGGACCTTGCTTACAGCATCAATCCGCCCTACTTCAACGGATTCAACGGCACCACCGAGCAGCTCATTAATGCCGGCCCGGTCCCGTGCCCCGCTCCCGCCGGCGCGCCCTATCAGTGCAATGTGCAGAACGTAAGCCATTTTCAATACTTTTTCTCCATCGGACAGACGTTTTGAGATTGACCCGTTTCATATCGCTGCTGCTTCTGACTGCCGGCCTCCACGCCGAGATCATCGATCGCATCGCCGTCTCGGTAGGCAATCAGGCCATCACCACCAGCGATATCGACCGCGAAATTCGAGTCAGCGCGTTCCTCAATCGCACCCAGCCCGATTTCAGTCCCGCCGCCCGCCGCGCTACCGCCGACCGCCTTGTGGAGCAGCGGCTCATCCTGCGCGAACTCGAAACCAGCCGTTATCCCGAGCCGGCAGCCACGGTAATCGACCCCGTCATCGACAAGTTCAAAAAAGATAATTTCGCCGCCCCTGACGATTACTTCGGCGCGCTCGCCAAAGCCGGCATCACGGACCGGGAGGTGCGCGATGAGTTGCTCTGGCAGCGCCGCCTGCTGGAGTTCATCGATGTCCGCTTCCGCCCCGCCGTTCAGGTGAGCGAGCAGGACATCGAAGATTATTTTCACCAGAAAGTCGAACCCGCCGCCGAAATCGCCCATCCCGGCCAGCCGGCCACGCTCGATCAATATCGCGAACAGATCCAGCAAAAACTCACCGGCGACCAGGTGGACAAACAAATGAGCGCCTGGCTCGAAAATGCCCGGCAGCGCTCCGAAGTGGTGGTTCACCAGGAGGCCTTCCAATGAGCCGCCGGCGAAAATGGATTGCCTGGCTTCTTGCCAGCTCCCTGGTCGCGCTGCTGGCGTTCGCTGTAACCCTCTTTGCGGTGGTCCGCAGCCGCTGGTTCTACGATCGCGTTCGCCGCTCCATCGTCGAAACCGTCGAAACCGCTACCGGCGGCCGCGTAGAGATTGCCGCCTTCCAGTTCGATTGGCACAGCCTGCGGGCCGAGGTCCGGAATTTCACGCTGCATGGCACCGAGCCCGCCGGCAAGCCTCCGCTCTTTCACGCCGAATCCGCGGCCGTGGGACTCACACTGGTATCTCTTCTAAGGCGCGACGTCGATATCGCCTATCTCGACGTGCAAAAGCCTCAGGTGTACCTGATCGTCGGATCGGATGGCCGCACCAATGTGCCCGAACCGAAAGTCGCGCGCAAGCCTGGGAAATCGCCCGTCCAGACGATTCTCGATCTCGCCATCGGCCGCTTCTCGCTCGATGCCGGCGAAGTTTCCGTGGAATCCCGCGGCACGACTCCGTTCTCGGCCAGCGGCAGCCATCTCGCTACCCGCTTTCTCTACGATATCGGCGGCCCGCGCTATCGCGGCGATCTTTCGGTCGACCCCATCCGTCTCCAACTGGGAAGCTACCGTCCGTTACCCGTGGCGATCGCGGCCTCGCTCGCCGTCGGCGCCAACCGAATCGACCTGAATTCCGCCAGGCTCACCTCCGGTGCCTCCACGATTGTTCTTTCGGGCGCGCTCGAAGACCTGGTGTCGCCTCACGGCGATTTCAAATTCGACGCCAGTGTCTCCGTCCAGGAAGCCACGCCCATCCTGCGCATTCCGGAGCTCCGCCGCGGCGCCATCGAAGTCCGCGGCACCGCCGCCTGGCGCGGCGCGTCCAATTTCCTCGTCGCCGGCGCCCTGCATGGCACCGGGCTCGCCTATCGCGATCCCTCCATCCGCCTCGAAGGCTTTCGCGCCGATGGCGCCCTCGCCGCGAGCCCCGCGGGAGTCAATGTCACAGGCTTGCGCCTGAACGGAAACTACGTCACCGATTTGGGAGTCGCGCCGCTGAATGGCGTCATCGCCTCGGCCGTGCTGCGTGGGAAGAACCTGCAGCTCCACGGCATGAATTTCGCCGCTTACGGCGGCCGTTTCGAGGGCGAAGGCAAGGTCCTCGACTTCGTCCGCTACTCCGCCACGGGCAAAATTACCGGTATCGAATTGCGGCCGGTAGTGGCCATGTACAGTCCCGATCATCTGCCGTGGAACGCGCTCGCGTCCGGTCCGGTAGCCGTAGAAGGCTCGTTCGACGATGCCTCTGTCCTGCGGGCGCAAGCCACCCTGGCAGTCACTCCCGCCGGCGACAGCGCCCCTGTCAACGGGCAGGTGGATGCCAGCTACCGTGCCGGCGATCGCACCGTAGACCTCGGCCGTTCCGCCGTCACCCTGCCATCCTCCCAGGTCGATTTCTCCGGCACGCTCGGCAAGCAACTGCGCGTCCACCTCAACACCCGCGATCTCGACGATCTGCTCCCCGCCATCGGCGAACGTGCCGCCAACCTTCCCGCCCGTCTCACCGGCACGGCGGTTTTCGATGGTACCGTCAGCGGCACCATTGAAAATCCCCGGATTTCGGGCCACACCCGTGCCACCGGCATCGTCTTTGAAGGCGAGACTTTCGATTCCCTGGAAGGTGATGCCGATGTGTCGCCCGCGGGCGTTCGCATGCGCAACGGAGCGGTGGTGCAGGGCGGAATGCGCGCGCAGTTTCAGATGTCGCTCGGGCTCCACGATTGGCAAGCCGATGATGCCAGCCCGCTCGCCGGCGGCGGCAGCCTCCACGGAGGCACCGTGGCCGCGCTGGCCCAACTGCTGGAGCTGAAGAATCTTCCCATCGATGGCGCCGCCGCGGGCAGCGCCACGCTGTCCGGCACCGTCGGCGATCCTCATGTCTCCGCCGGCTTCCAGTTAACCCATGGCACGCTCCGCGACGAACCTTTCGACCGCTTCGACGGCCACTTGAATTACAACTCCGGTTTCATCGAGGTGACGGATGGACAATGGTACGCCGGCAATGGCCGGGCCAGCGTCAACGCCGCCTATCGCCACGCCGTCGGGCAGTTCGATTCCGGCCATCTCAAAGCTCACGTAGTCACCAACGCCCGCTCCCTGGAGCAGATTCATACCGTCCAGAAAGAATACCCCGGCCTGAAAGGCACCGTGCAGTTGACCGCCGGCTTCGAGGCGGATGTCTCTCCGCCGCCCGACGCCGGCGAATTTCCCCAGTTCCGCCTTACCTCCATCGACGCCGCCTTGAGCGCGCAAAGCCTGCAACTCTCCGACGTGGCCCTCGGCGAGACGCACCTCACCGCCAACTCGCAAGGCAACACGCTGCGCGCGCACCTGGAATCCAATGCCGCCAGTTCCCAGGTGCGCGGCGATGGCGAATGGCGCCTCCAGGGCGACTATCCCGGTACTGCCACCGTGGCTTTTTCCAAGCTCGATCTGGTGAAGCTGCGCGCCTGGCTGGAGCCTTCCACCGCGGCGTCCCCCAGTCCCTACCTCGGTTCGGCCGAAGGCCAGTTGCGCATCGACGGTCCGCTCTTGCAGCCGCAGGCGCTCAAAGCGCAGCTCACCATCCCCACCTTCGAGTTCGGACCGGCGCCCGACCCCGATATCCCCACCGCCAAGCTCGTGCTCCACAACAACGGCCCGATCGTTGCCAGCATGGAGAACAACGTCATCACCGTGAATAGCGCCCGGCTCGCCGGCGTGGCCACGGACTTCTCCCTCACGGGAAAAATCGCGCTCCAGCAAAAAAGCCCGCTCGATCTGCACGGCTCCGGCCGCGTTGACCTTGCCCTGGTGCACGACCTCAACCGCGATTTTACGTCCTCCGGCTCTATCTCCGTCGACCTGACCGCGCGCGGCCCTCTCGATTCGCCGCAGATCAACGGGCGCGCCGAATTCCAGCTGGCCTCTTTTAGTATCGAGGGCGTGCCGAACGGCATATCGAACGCCAACGGCGCCATCGTCTTTACCGGCGATAAGACCAACGGAACGCGGGCCACCATTCAGAATTTCTCCGGAGAAACGGGTGGCGGCAAGATCGCGCTTACCGGGTTCGCCGGCTACAACGGCGGGCAACTCCTATTCCGTTTGCGCGCCCGCGCGGAACAGGTCCGCATCCGCTATCCCGAAGGCGTGAGTACCGTTGCGGACGCGGTGCTGAACCTCACCGGCACCATGGATCGCAGTAACCTCGACGGCACCATCACCATCGTGCGCACCGGGTTCAATCCGCAATCCGACTTCAGCTCTCTGTTGGGCCGATCGGCCCAGCCCGTGGAAACCCCCGCCGCCCGCACCGGCCTCCTGGGCGGCCTGAACTTCGACATTCAGATCAATACCGCGCCCGACGTGCAATTTCAGAGCGCCCTCACCCAGGACGTGCAGATGGAGGCGAACCTGCACCTCCGCGGAACCTTCAGCAATCCCGCTCTGTTGGGCCGCATCAGCGTTACCCAGGGCCGCGTAATCTTCTTCGGGACTAAGTACAACGTGAATCAGGGCAGCGTCCAGTTCTTCAATCCCGTGCGCATCGATCCCGTGGTAAATGTCGACCTCGAAACCAAGGTAAATGGCGTCGACGTGACGTTGAACATCTCCGGTCCGGCGAATAAGTTGAACCTTACTCCGCGTTCCGATCCGCCCCTGCAATTCAACGAAATCATATCGTTGCTGGCGACGGGTTACAGCCCTACTTCCGACCCGACGCGCCTCGCCCAGGAATACACCTCACCCCAACAATCGTGGCAGCAGATGGGCGCCTCCGCATTGCTCGGGCAGGCTCTCACCAGCCCCGTTTCCGGCCGCCTCCAGCGCTTCTTCGGTGTCAGCCAGTTGCGCATCGATCCTTCCCTGCCCGGCGTCGAAAACAACCCCCAGGCCCGCCTGACTCTCCAACAGCAGGTCACCAACGATATCACCTTCACTTACATCGCCGACTTGAACAACAGTAATCCGGAGGTGTTGCGCATCGAATGGTCCTTCGCCAAGCAGTGGTCGGTGGTAGCCCTGCGCGAAGACAATGGCCTTTTCGGAATCGACTTCTTCTACAAGAAGAGATTCTGAGCTGTTAGCGGCGCCACATTGGACGGAATCTTGCTCGATTCGGCTAGGGGTGCGCGCTGCCATGTCGTTCGGACTCTATTTAATTGGATTCGTCATTCTGATCGCGGGGCTCGTGTATGGCGCCAGTCTCATGCATGTCCCAACTCACTGGATCGTCGTGTTCGTCCTGATTATGGCGGGCCTCGGCATCGTAAAGGCGGTGAAAGCTACCCGCCCCCGAGACTCGGCATAGGGAAATTCAGGAAGGCGGCGCTTGGCAGGGCAGGCAATCCGGGCGGCCGCCCGCCTTTCAGGCGGCCTGAATCGTCGCCTGGGATCGCCTGTTTAGCCTTGCCGCCAATGCCTCCCCTCATCCCCAGCCGCGTCGAAATCGCGCCAAAAGTCCATAAAATATCTTGACAAGAAAAATTGTCAATGCTTCAATAGCCATATCGATGTTGGCAGTGGAAGTCATTGACGATCCCGCGGCAGCCGCCGTGGCGCTCGATCCGGTCCGTAGCCGCCTGCTTTGGGAATTGGCGGAACCGGCCTCGGCCGCCGCGCTCGCCGGCCGGCTCGGCATTCCGCGGCAGAAGATCAACTATCACCTCCGCGCGCTCGAATCCTACGATCTGGTCCGTGTCGCCGAAGAGCGGCAGTGGGGCGGCCTCACCGAACGCCGGATGGTCGCGAGCGCCGCCTCTTACATGGTTTCCCCGGTCGCCATGGGCCCGGTAGCGGCCGATCCCGACCGCAGCCCGGACCGCCTGTCGGCTAGTTACTTGATCGCGCTCGCCGCGCGAATCGTACGTGAGGTGAAGGCGCTCCTGACGCGGTCCGCCCAAACCGAAAAGCGCCTCCCGACCCTCTCCATCGATACCGTCATTTGTTTCCGGTCCGCCGCTGGCCGCGCCCAATTCAGCCGGGAACTGACCGAGGCAATCACCCATCTGGCCGCCAAGTATCACGACGGCAAGGCGCCGGGCGGCCGGCCGCACCGATTGGTTGTTGTGGCCTACCCGGCGCCGCCAAAACCGAATTCCAAGGAGCAATCATGAGCGTGAAAAAAGAAGCCAATGGACGCCGCTCGATCTCGGTCGAGGTCGAAGTTCCCGGCACTCCCGAAGAGGTTTGGGATGCCATAGCCACCGGCCCCGGCATTTCCAAGTGGTTCGTGCCGGCCCAGGTAGAACCGCGCGCCGGCGGCAAGATGGTCCTGAACTTCGGACCCGGCATGGATTCCGAATCCCAAGTCACCTCGTGGGATGCGCCGCGCCGCTTCACCGCGGCCAGCGAAGGACTGGGACCCAATGCGCCCGAAATGGCCACCGAGTGGACGGTAGAAGCCCGCTCTGGCGGCACATGCATCGTGCGCGTCGTCCACAGCCTGTTTGCCGATACCGACGAATGGGACAACCAGCTCGGTGAAGTGGAAAGCGGCTGGCCCTCGTTCTTTGTGGTCTTGCGCATGTACCTGTCGGACTATCGCGGGCAGCCCGGCGCCCACTTCCAGGTGATGGCCCCGGTCCCCGGCACGGTGATCGAAGGATGGCGGGAGCTGTTGGACCGTCTCGGCTTGCCGCCGCTCGCGGCCGGCGTGAAGGTGCAGTCGCGGAATGGAACCGCGCCGCTCGCCGGCGTCGTGGAAAAGACCGGGCCGCAGGCGCATCCCAACCAGGTGATCGTTCGGCTCGACGAACCCACGCCCGGCGCCGCCCTGCTCAGCACGTGTGGCATGGGCGGACAGACCTTCTTTGTCGGCAGTTTCTACTTCTTTGGACCCAAAGCCAAGGAAGGACTGACCGCGGAGAAGCCATGGCAGGATTGGCTCGGCAAGAGCGTTGCGGCGTCTTAGCGCCTGAACTTCCGATCCGGCCGTCGAACCCGCGATGAACGGAACCGCTCCGCGATACTCGTCTTCGATTTGAGGCGGTCGGATCCGGCGCGCGGCTCCTAGGAACACTCGATCAGGTTATCGCCACGCCGCCGCGGAACTTCGGCGCACGCAAACAAAACCCGGCCCCCACGCCGCGGCTTAGTTCACCGGGCCAACTCTTTTCGGTCGCTGCCTTTTTCGATTTTTATTTCCAGGCCCATCATCGACTTAGCGCCACGGGCCGGGATTTCCGGCTTGCCGTCGTGCTTCCCTCGGGCCAGGAGCACACGCATGTCCCTCACCGCATCGCAAGAAAAGGTCCTGGCGCTGATATCCGCCGGATCGTCTATTTCCGAGGCTGCCCGCGCCGCCGGCATCCACCGCAACACCATCCACAATTGGCTTCGTTCCGAAACTCCCTTTCCCGCCGCCCTTGCGGAGGCGCGCGAAGCCAAAGCTCTCTACTGGCGCGAACAGGCCGAGGAGCTTGCCTCCACCGCCATCGACGCCATCCGCGGCATCCTCACCGATCCCGCCCAGCCCGCCGCCGCCCGCCTCAAGGCTGCCCACCACATCCTCGCCCTGGTGACCAACCCCGCCGAAAACCTGCCCAATTCTGCACAATCCCTCCCCGAACCGCAGGACGCGCCGGCGGGAGTGCCCAATTCTGCACAATCCATTCCCACCGCCGGTAAAATCGGCCGCAACGACGCCTGCCCCTGCGGCAGCGGCAAGAAATATAAACGATGCTGTCTGGTAAGCGGTGCCCGTACCGCAGGTCCCGCCGCCGCCGCGGCCTGACGAGTCGGCCCTCAGGGCCAGGACCGCTGGAGAGTTCCTTTTGAGAGCCGAATTGGCTTCGTTCCTACGCCGCCCCGCCGCGCAACAGCGATGCCGCGGAGGGCGGCGCCGCGCCCCGAACGCGCACCTTCTCTTCGTCTTCCGGAACCTTGTCGCCTTCGCCCGGAGCCAGGAATAGGTTGGAATCGATGCCGTGCTGCCTCGTGTACAAGTCCCAATACCGGCCCTGCATGTCGTAAAGCGACTCGTGCGTTCCGCGCTCCAGAATGCGGCCGCCTTCCACCACCAGAATCTGGTCGGCGCGGCGGATGGTCGAAAGCCGGTGCGCGATCACGAACGTCGTCCGCCCTTTCATCAGGTACTGCAAACCTTCCTGAATGGCCGCTTCCGATTCGGAATCCAGGCTCGACGTCGCCTCGTCCAGAATCAGAATCCGTGGATTGGCCAGAATCGCGCGCGCAATCGACACCCGCTGCCGCTGCCCGCCCGAGAGCTTCACCCCGCGCTCGCCGACGATCGTGTCGTATTTCAGATCGAACTTTTCGGCGAACTCGTCCACCCGCGCGATCCGGCAGGCTTCCAGAATCTCGGCATCGCTGGCGCCGGGGCGGGCGAATCCCACGTTCTCGCGGATGGTCCCGTCGAACAGGAACGTGTCCTGCAAAACCACCCCGAGCTGGCTGCGATAGGAGTAGAGTTGCGCCTTCGCCAGGTCGTTGCCATCCACCCGGATGGTCCCGCCCGTCGGATCGTGGAACGCCGAAATCAGGCTGATGATGGTCGATTTTCCCGAGCCCGACGGTCCCACCAGCGCCGTCACCGTGCCCGGACGCGATTCGAAGCTGATTTCGTGCAGCACCGGCTTGCCGGCTTCGTATTCGAAGTTCACGTTTTCGAATGAGACCCAGCCTTCCACCTTGTCGATGGGCAGCGTGCGGAGCGGGTGCTCGTTTTCCGGCCGTTCATGCAGCACTTCCTGCGTCCGGTCGAGCCCCGCCAGAGCTTCCGTCAACTGCGTGCCGATTCCCACTACCTGGAACATGGGCGCCACCAGCATCGCCAGGAACATGGTGAAGGTCATGAATCCGCCCGGCGTCAGGGTGTGGTGGATCATCTGCTGCGTGCCGATGTACATCACCGCGCCCCCAACTACGCCCAGCAGCGATGTGGCCGAAAGACTCATCAGCGAGATCGCGGTCAGCGATTTAATGACGTTATCCAGCAGGCGCTGGACGCCGCCGGAAAACACCTGCGCTTCTTCCGCTTCGGCATGATATCCCTTCACCACGCGCACGCCGGACAGCGATTCGGTGAGCCGCCCCTGGACTTCCGCCGTGATCTTGCCCCGCTCGCGGAAAATCGGCCGGATGTTCTTGAACGCCTTGCTGAGCACCAGGGCGAAAATGGCGATAAATAGCAGCGCGAAGCCCGTCATCTGGGCGCTGATCTTCAGCAGGATCACGAACGCCACCAGCGCCTTCAAAATCCCGCCTGCAAACTCCGTCAGGCCCGTGCCGATGAGGTTCCGCACGCCTTCCACGTCGCTCATGATCCGCGATACCAGCGCCCCGCTCTTGGTGGCATCGTAATACGCCACCGGCAGCCGGCCGACATGCTCCTGCACTTGGCGCCGCAATTGCGCGATCAGCCGCTGGCCTTCTTTTGACAGCAACTGCGTGAGCGAGAACGACGTGATTGCCTGGATGACCGTCGCGCTGAACACCACAATCACCAGCGGAGTCAGAAGTTGATACTGTTTCCGCCCGATGATGTTATCGAGCACGATCTTGGGCGCGTACGGCAGGATCATCGCCATGCCGATGTTGATCAGCATCAGCAGGAATCCCACCCCGAGCTTGCCCATCCGCGGGCGGACCAGTTCCATCAGCATGGGACGAACGCTGCGGAACGTCTCGGAAGCTTTCTTTTTGGAAGGGGCTATGCCCCGCAAGCCGTGAGGGTGCACTCCATTCAGCTTACCGCGAGCCGTCGGGTCAGAAGACCTAGCATTTCGGCCGGGTGGGGCACCGCCAACACCTCGAATCCAGCCGCGCGGCCGGAGGCCAGTCCCGCTTCCGAGTCTTCCACCACCAGCGGGGCTCGAACGCCGAGGCGTTCGGCGGCGAGCAGGTACGGATCGGGCGCCGGCTTATGGTTCTTCACGCTCTCCGCGCCCACGACGGTTCCAAAGAACTGCCGCACCCCGCCGGCCTCCAGCATCGGCTCAATTTCCGAACAGGAACTGGAACTGACCACGGCCAACCCGTAGCGGCCCCCAAGATCGCCCAGAAATTTCTGCAAGGTTGCGTCGAACGGAGGCGTTCCGATTACATGGGTGCGAAAGCGGTCTTTTTTAGCCGGATAGAGCCGCCACAAATCTTCCCACTCCGCCTGCGGCCGCCGCTCGCGGGCGAGAATGCGCAGCATTTCCCGGTCATCGATGCCCATAAAACGCTCGCGATAGTCTTGCCACTCGAGCGTAATTCCATGCGGCACAAGCACTTCCGCCCAGCAGGCACAGTGTACCGGCTCGGTGTCCGCAAGTACGCCGTCAAAATCGAACAGTATGGAATCGAACGTCGGCATGGAGGGAAAAAATTCAGCGTAACACGTGTTGTTGTGGTATTACAGAGACTGGACTATGCCATCAGAAGCCGAACTCCAAGCGGAACTCGAACGGCTGAGAGCCGAGAATGAAGCGCTGAAGAAGCCCACCCGCGGACAAATGTTCCTCAAGGTGAGCGAGAAAGGAGCCCTCTCCGTTTATGGCCTGGGCCGGTTCCCCGTCACACTCTACCGGGAGCAGTGGGAGAAACTCCTCGGCATGGCGGAATCCATCCGTCAATTCATAAAGGATAACGACTCCGCCCTGAAAAAGAAGGAGTAGTCGATGCCGCTGGTGACGGCGCTGGTCACCGGCGCTTCGTCCGGTCTCGGAGCCGGGTTTGCGAAACTTTGCGCCGCCGGCGGATACGACGTCGTCTTGCTCGCTCGCAGGGCGCCGCGTTTGCATCAACTGGCGGCGGATCTCGCGAAAACCTATGGCATAAAGGCCCGTCCGCTCGTGGCGGACCTGGCCGATTCCGCCGCGCCCGCCGCCATCTTCGAGCAATTGAACGGCACTCCCATCGATATCCTCATCAATAACGCCGGCTTCGGCATGCGTGGACCGTTCGCGGAGAGCGATTGGGCTCGCGGCGCCGGCCTGATCGAGGTCAACATGGTCGCGCTGGCGCACTTAACCAGGCTCTTCCTGCCGCAAATGATCCACCGGCGCGGCGGCCGCATACTGAACGTGGCTTCCACCGCGGCGTTCGTTCCCGGGCCGTTCATGGCGCTGTATTATGCTAGCAAGGCCTTCGTGCTTTCGTTTTCCGAGGCGCTGGCCAACGAAGTTCGGGGAACCGGAGTCACCGTTACCGTGCTTTGCCCCGGTGCCACCGCCACGGAATTCGCGCAAGCCGCGGGAGTTGAAGGCAGCGATCTCTTCCACGGACCGGTGATGGGCGCGGCGGAAGTGGCGCGCATCGGGTATGACGCCATGATGGCCGGCCAACCGTCGGTGATTGCCGGGGCCCGCAATCGCTGGCTGATCCGCGGCACCCGCCTCGTCCCGCGCAATTTCGTCGCCGCCCAAACCCGTAAATTAAACTGGGGAAAATGAGCACCGAACAGGCTTTCGATTCCGGTGGCGTGCGCGGCGTGCTGCATCAGCCGGACAGTCCCACCGGCGAAGCCATTGCCCTCACGCATGGCGCCGGCGCGAACTGTCATGCCCCGCTGTTAGCCAGATTCGCACGCGTGTTCGCCGGCGCGGGCGTCATCGTTTTGCGTTACGATCTGCCGTTTCGCCAACTCCGCCCGAAAGGCCCGCCGTTTCCCGCCCAGGCAGCTCGCGATCGCGAAGGGGTCGCGCACGCAATCGACGTTCTCCGCCGGTTGGCTGGCGGTCCGGTGTTCGCGGGCGGCCACTCCTATGGCGGCCGCCAGACAGCCATGGCGGCGTCGGAGCGTCCCGGACTGGCGGCCGCGCTGCTGCTGCTTTCTTACCCCCTGCACCCTCCCGGAAAACCGGAAAAGCCGCGCACCGATTACTTCTCCGCCTTGCGAACGCCAGTCCTTTTCGTGCATGGCAGCGTCGACCCATTCGGATCGCTCGAAGAGCTAAACTCCGCCGTCAAGGTGATTCCCGCCCGCACGGAACTGTTTCCCATCGAGCGCGCCGGGCACGATCTGGCGCGCGCCGCGGGAGTGGGCCAAGAGCTTTTGGTAAGGTTGCGAACACTATCGCTGGCCTGACGTACGACCGGCCGCTCCGTTTTTCGATATAGTTCCCAACATGAGATCCTGGGCCATTTTCCCGCTTGCGGGAGGATTGGCGGCGGCGTGGCTTTTGCTGGCTCAATCCTCGTCTCCGGTGGCGCCTTTCGCCACCACACCTTCGATACTGGGTTGGGACGGGACAGCCGAAACCATCTATGTTCGCCAGCCCGGCACGGGCACGTACGACTCTTTGCGCTTCGGCGCCAACGCCCCCTTCGGGCTGCTGAGTTCCGCGGCTTCCCTGGCGCAGATCGTTTCCGGATCGGTCAGATTTGGCATGAACACACCCGCCGCCCCCAGCGGTGTGGGGCCCGCATCGCAATTTCTGGCGCTGGCCGATTTCACCGGCGATGGCTCGCCGGGGATTGCGCTTGCCGGTCCCGTGGGGCATAACGATTCCAGCCTCACGGTGGACGAATTCTCGCCTATGTTCCTCTACCGGACCGCCATCACTCGCCCTTTTCCGAACGCCAGTTCCGCGGGCGTGATCGCTGCCGACTTTAACCGCGATGGCAAGGCCGACCTCGTCGTGGCGATTGACCAGAACAGCGGCCCTGGTATGGTGCAGGTCTATCTCAACAATGGCGATGGCACCTTCGCCGCCCCCGTGAATTACGCGGCCGGCGTTTACCCCGACGGCATGGCGACATTGGACCTCAATCACGATGGCTTCCTCGATCTGGTAGTGGCGTCCGGCGGCGGGAGCACTGGTCCGGGTTCGGGAGTTTACGTTTTCCTCGGGAAAGGCGACGGCACCTTCACTGCGGCCGGCAATTTCCCCGCCGGATCGAGTCCCGCCTCCGTCACTATCGCCGATTTCAATGGCGACGGCAATCCGGACCTGGCGGTAACGTCACTCGATAAGACGGTGCACATCCTGCTCGGCGCGGGCAATGGCACCTTCACGGCCGGAGCGTCTTTCGCCACCGGCAATTCGCCGCTTTATGTCGCCGCGGGCGATTTCAACCAGGATGGCAATCTGGACCTCGCCGTGACCAATACCAACGACCAGACAGTCTCGGTTTTTCTCGGTGACGGCAAAGGCAGCTTTCAAGCTGGAGCCACTTACATCGCCAGCAACTTCCCCAACAGTCTGATCGTGACCGATTTCAACGGCGACGGAAAGCTCGACATCATTCAGGGCCTGGGCGACGCGCGCGGCTTTGGCGCGAGTTCCTCGAGCTACAACATGGATATCCTGCTCGGCAACGGTGACGGCACTTTTCAAGGTGCCACCGCTACGCCGGCACCCAATGCCAACACCGACACCACCTTGCTCGCTCTCGGTAATTTCCAGGGCAATGGCAAAATCGATGCCATCCTGAGCGATCCGAACAAGGGCAGTCTATTTGTTTTCTCGGGTAACGGCGACGGCACTTTCCAACCTCCGGCAACTTTGTCTAATTTCACGGGAGCGCAGAGCGCGGCGGCTGGAGATTTCAATAATGACGGAAAACTCGATCTCGCCGTGGCCGAATTGTTCAGTGGCCAGATCGCGGTGCTGCTCAATTCCAATTCGGGTCTCCAGCCCTCCGGCACATTTTCATCCGGCGGCGCGCAGTCCAGCGCGATCGTGGCCGCGGATTTCAATGGCGACCGCAATTTGGACCTCGCGGTCGCCAACACCGGGAGTTCCGGAACAGCAGGAAATCTCGCCGTGTTCTTCGGCGGCGGCAATGGCGCGTTCCAGTTAGCCAAGACATACTCCGCCGGGATTGCTCCCACCGGATTGGCCACAGCCGATCTCAACGGCGACGGCTTCCCCGACCTGGTGGTGACCGATGCCGGATCGGAGCCTTCCGCCAATGGCGCGGTCTACGTGTTCCTGAATGACGGCAAAGGCGGATTTCAGCCCCCCCAGATGCTCTCCGCGAGCAACTACCCGATCTTCGTTACCGCCGGCGATATCAATGGCGATCGGAAGCCCGATCTCGTGGTCGGCACCCTCGACAACAACGTGAACTTCCACCTCGCCATTTTCCTCAACCAGGGCAACGGTACGTTTCCAGCGGGCAACCTGATCGACACGCAGTTCGGCCCCTCCGGCGCCGCCATCGCCGATTTCAATGGCGATGGCAATAATGACCTCGTGGTGGCGCATTGTTGCGGCGATACCGAAATGACATACTTGCGTGGGAACGGAGACGGTACCTTCCAGCCGGAAGTTGCCTTCAACGGCGGAGGTTCTCCCTACGCCGTGGCTACCGCCGACCTCAATGGCGATGGCAAACCCGATCTCGTGATCGGCGATATCAGCCCGTTGGCCGTGGTCGGCCTCCTGAACAACGCCTTGCCGGCCGCCACTACCGTGAACGGCGCCAGTTTTGCGGCCAACCAAACGGTTGCGCCCAACTCGATCGCCACAGTCTTCGGCACCCACCTGGCAAACGGAACCTCCGCGAGTTCGAGCGCGGTCACCATTCAAGATTCCTCCGGCGCGTCGCAATCGTGCACCCTCTTCAACGTCTTTCCCTCGCAAATCAACTTCCTGGTGCCGGCCGGCGTGGCCATCGGACCTGCCACCGTCACCGTCCACAGCGCGGATGGCGTGGTTTCCAGGGGAACCGTCACCATCGCGGCGGTGGCGCCCGGAATCTTTGCCGTACCCACCGCCTTACTCGATGGCTTCTCCGAAGTGGTGGATGCCCAAGGCAATGCCGGCCCGCTGAACTATACCGTGCAAGCCAACCCGAACCAACCGGGGAGTTTTCTCGCCGCTCCGGTGGCGCTCACTTCGGCCTCGAACACCGTCTATCTGATTCTGTTCGGCACCGGCATCCGCGGCGCTCCGCAATCGCAGGTGAGTGTGACCGCCGGCGGCGTCCCGCTGCCGGTGCGATATGCCGGGACGCAGAATCAATTCCCCGGACTCGATCAGATTAACGTTACCGTGCCCTATTCGCTGAAAGGTGCGGGCGACGTCACCATCACCGTAACGGCGGCGGGGCAGTCGGCCAACCCTGTGCACGTGACCCTTCAATAAGGGCTGGAAAAACTGCGAACTCCCGTCTTCCAGCCGGCGTATGAGTTTTTATGGGACTAATCCATCTGCTGCGGCGCCTCCGGCGCTCGCCGATGTTCGCCTTTGTGACTCTTCTCACCCTGGCCATCGGCATCGGGGCCAACACCGCGATTTTCAGCGTCCTGGACGGTGTGCTCCTGAAACCCCTCCCGTACCCCCACGCCGAACAATTGATCGCCGTCGATCATAAGGCGCCTGGAGTTCACTTCGAGCATGCCGGCTCAGCCCCATTCCTGTATTACACGTATCGCGAACAGAACCGGACGCTGCAGGACGTCGGCCTGTGGAGCAGCGATTCGGCGGCGATCACGGGTTCCGCGGAGCCACAGCGGGTGGAGGGCGTCGATGTCACACAAGGAGTGCTGCCGATCCTTGGCGTGCAGCCCATAATCGGCCGCCTGTTTTCGCAGGCGGACGATTCGCCGGGTACCCAGGAGACTGTAATCCTCAGCTACGGCTATTGGCGGTCGCACTACGGTGGCGATTCGTCGGCGGTCGGGCGCACAATAATGGCGGATGACCGGCCGCGCCTGATTATCGGCGTAACGCCGGAATCGTTTCACTTCCTCGACCAGAACCCGGCATTGATCTTCCCCATGCGGATCGACCGGTCGAAGATTTACCTCGGTAATTTCAGCTTTCACTCGCTGGCGCGCCTGAAACCCGGAGTGTCGCTGGCGCAAGCTAGCGCCGATGAGGCGCGATTGATTCCCGTGGCGCTCGACAGCTTTCCGCCCTACCCGGGCTATAGCAAGGAAATGTTCCAACAGGTGGGGTTGGCTCCCAATTTCGCGCCCCTCAAGGACAGCGTGGTCGGAGACATCGCCAGCACCCTCTGGATTCTCATGGCGACCATCGGAATCGTGCTGGTAATTGCCTGCGCCAATGTGGCCAATCTCCTGCTAGTGCGCACCGAAGGGCGCCAGCAGGAACTGGCGATTCGCGCCGCGCTGGGCGCCGGTTCCGGACGCATCGCGCGCGATTTGTTCATGGAAAGCCTGCTGCTCGGCCTCGCCGGCGGCGCGTTCGGAGTGGCCCTGGCCTATGGCGGAATCCGCTGGCTGATCTCGATGGCGCCGGCCAACCTTCCTCGCCTGTCCCAAATTACCATCGATGCGCCGGTGCTGCTGTTCGCCCTGGCCGCATCCCTCCTCGCCGGGCTGCTGTTCGGCGCCATCCCGGTGCTGAAGTACGCCGGTCCGCGCGTGGCGTCCACGCTGCGCGCCGGCGGCCGCAGTTTGAGCCAGAGCCGCGAACGGCATCGCGCCCGCAGCACGCTGGTGGTGGTGCAGGTGGCGCTGGCCATGCTGCTGCTGATCGGCTCCGGCCTGATGATCCGTACCTTCCGCACACTGCGCCATGTCACGCCCGGTTTTACCAATCCCGATCAAGTGCTCACCATGAATTTCTACATTCCGGACAACCAGGTGAAAGACCCCGTCCAGAGCGTGCGCATGGAACAGGAGATCATGGACAAGGTGGCCGCGCTCCCCGGGGTGGACTCGGTGGCACTCAGCAGCTACGTACCCACAGATACCAGCGGTTGGCACGACCCGATCTATGCCGAGGACCGCTCTTACGCCGATCAAAAAATTCCGCCCCTGCGGCGCTACCGGATGATCTCGCCGGGCCTGCTGAAAACCATGGGCCAGTCCCTTGTCGCCGGGCGCGATTTTACCTGGACCGATGTATATGACATGCGCCCGGTATGCCTGGTCTCCGAAAATTTGGCGCGCGAATTGTGGGGCAGCCCCGCAGCCGCCATCGGCAAACGGATTCACGAGAGCCTCAAAGGCGAATTCCGCCAGGTTGTCGGGGTGGTGAGCGACGAGCGCGACGATGGAGTGAATCAACCGGCGCCCACGGTCGCGTTTTGGCCCCTGCTGATGGACGATTTCGCGGGCAACAAGCCTTTCGTGCAGCGCGGCGGACCGATGATGATCCGCAGCAGCCGCGCCGGGTCGAGCGGCTTCGTGCAGGAAGTCAGCCGGGCCGTCTGGTCCATCAATCCCAATCTCCCGCTGGCCTATGTGCGCACCATGCGCGAGGTGTATGACAAATCGCTCGCGCGTACCTCGTTCACTCTGACCATGCTGGCGCTCGCCGGGGCGATGGCTCTGCTCCTCGGGCTGATCGGGATTTACGGCGTGATTTCCTATTCGGTTTCGCAGCGAACGCGCGAAATCGGCATCCGCATGGCGTTGGGATCGCCGCAGACTGAGGTCACTCGCATCTTCCTCTGGCATGGATTGCGGCTGGCTGCGGTCGGCGTCGCGTGTGGATTGGTGGCCGCGGCGGCCACTACGCGGCTGATGTCCTCGCTTCTGTTTCACGTGAGCCCGCTCGATCCGTTGACGTACGCGGGAGTGGCCGGTTGCCTGGTCGCGGCAGCCGCGCTGGCCAGTTTCCTGCCCGCGCTGCGGGCCACGGCTGTCGATCCAGTGGAAGCTTTGCGGGCCGAGTAAGCCCGCTACCGGGTTCTTTGCACGGGCGAGAAAATCGTCATCGTTCCGCCCGCCGCGGTGCCCGGAAACAGGAGGCCGGAATACAGCACTTTGCGCTCCCGGAAGCCCGGAGCCTGTTCGCCGCCCAGTTGATCGAGTTCGTTTTCGCTCATCACCAGCCACTCGTCCGGCGGCAGATCGGTAGGCTTGCTGAGAGGAGGTTTAACCGCGTCGTGCGCGATCGGGCGAACCAGAATAAAGAATTCCGGGCTGACCTCGAACCGCGCATTCGGAGGAATCACCGCCCGCACCCGCTCCACAAATGAGGCGGGGTCCATCTTGGGATAGAACAGACGCGCCTCCCGCCAGCGCATGGCATTCCATGCAGCGCTCGGCAGCCACCCCACCGCCAGCAGCGCCACCGCTGCCAGCGCTGGTTTATATCGGAGCCCTTCCGTTTCCACCATGGTCACGGCTGCCGTGACAGGCCAGACCGAAAACGGAATCAGGTAATAAGGCCACATTGGCGAGGCGAACAGGACTGCCAGCCCGCACACCGCGAACAGGCTCGCCGCCAGTACGACCGGCTGCGCTACCCGCCCCTCCGAGCGACATTTCCAAAGCCGCGCCGCGGCCGTGGGAAGCAGTAGCAGCAGTGTCACCGCCATCAACGCCACCGCCCAGTAGCGCGACCAGCGCAGCACCGAGATCATGTGCGTCAGGCTGCCGAGAAAGTCCACGTGCTTGGCATGGTGCAAATGCCAGCGGAACTGCACCAGCGACTCGCGGAAGTACGGCGCGAGAAACGCCAGCCACACGGCGCCCGGGATCGCCAGGCCTGCCGCAAAGTAGAGAATCTGCCGTCTCTTTCCCACGCGCGCCAGAAACAAAACCACCGCGCCGATGCCGATTACCGTAGTCAGGGTGGAAGGATGGAAGCCCAAGGCGGTCCCGGCGAACAGTCCCGTCCAGAAGAGGGCTCCGTTTCCCCTGCTTGCGAGCCATCCGGTGAAAGCCGCCAGCGTGCAGACCAGGAATAAGAGGGTGAGGCCGTCCATGCGGCCGTAAAGGGCCTCCACCAGCGAGCGGTCTCCCAGCCAGGCGATGGCTACCAGAACCGCCGACCACCGGTATCCGGCGCGAATCAGGATTCCACAAAGCAGCAGGATGCCCAAACATGCCGCCGCCAGGTTGGGGATGCGCGCGGCAAAACCCGAGACTCCCAATACCCGGAACGTCACTTCCTGCAAGCGCGGATAAAACGGCCCGTGATAAGCCCACACCAGCTTGCCATAGGGAGCCGATGCCGCCATGGGCCAGGCGAAACTCAGTCCGTCGAGCGTGCGCAGGGCCGGCTGATTGTAGGCACCCTCGTCAAAATACGGGGCGGGGTAGCGATCCAGGTAAACCGCGAACGCCAGAAAACCGCCCAGCACCAGCACCAGGCAAATCGCAGCGGCTAACCGTGGACTGAGGCCATTCACCAACTAACTACTCTACCCCAGGACCGCCATGACCCGGCCCGCATTTGGTGCCTGCTAGAACATCTCTCGCGCCATCTCGAGCGCCAGCGCCTTCCAGCGCCACGAAAGGAAAAATGGCGATGGCCACGCGGCCAGCGAGCGGAGCAGGAACCGGCGGCTGCGCCGGTCGCGGACCTCGCGCGCCGACAGCGCGCAGCGCGACAGTTCCGCGCTCCACGCGCGCCGCAGCCATGCCCAGCGGGAAAGCCCGCTCAATCCCCTTGGCAGGCTCGTCGCGAGCATGCGGCTCACCGCCGCCAACATGCGATCCGCATCCATCGACATGCTGCCCTCCGACACCCGGTACCACGTAACGGGATCCTTCACGGCGACCATCCGGCATCCCGGTCCCAGCCGCACCCACAAGTCCCAGTCTTCGCACGCCCGCAGTTTTTCGTCGAAGCCACCCGCGGTGGCCAGGGCGTCGCGCCGCATCACCACCGTCGAAGGCGTGATGTTATTTTCGTACCGCATCCGCGGCCAGAGCCGGTCTGCCGGAAACGCTTCCACTACCGACCGCCGTTCGCCCGGTCCGGCCAACAGCTTGCCGGTATAGCACAGCACCGCCTCCGGGTCGGCCTCCAGAGCCTTTACCTGTAGCTCGATTTTGCGAGGTTCCCACCGGTCGTCGGCATCCAGGAATCCCACCCAGGGCGACGCCGTCTCCCGCACGCCTGCGTTCCGCGCCGCCGAAAGACCTCGGTTTTCCTGCCAAAAATAGTGCACGTGCCCGCCCCCATAAGATTCCACCAGCTCGCGCGTATGGTCCCGCGACCCATCGTCCACCACCACGATTTCCGCCAGCGGATAGGTTTGCGCGAGAACGCTGTCGATGCATTCTTTGAGGAAATGGGCGCTATTGTACGCCGGTATGACGGCGGCGATTTTCATATGCTCGCAGACCCGGACACCTCAGACACTACACCATAGCGTACCCTTCCGCCCAAAGCAGAACCGTCAGGACCCGCATGCTACACTTAGGGGTCGCATCGCCCTGAGGCGGCTCCGGGGACTCGTGCGCAGCCGCGTGTCGAACCTATGGGGTTGGCGTTTGTCCTCGTTTATATCGCCCTCAATCTGCTCTCGCCGGCAGATATGATTCCCGAGCTTGCACCGTACCGTCCCATCGTGGTCCTGGCGGCGGTGAATCTGCCGCTCGCTTTCCTTTCGCGGGTGCAGGCGCCGGAAGTCGGAAAACTCCGCGTCCAGCCGGTATTGGTTTTTTTGTTTTTTGTATTCACCTGCCTGGCCCTGATCCCGCACCGCCTGTTCGGCGCCAACCTGACGACGCTGACCGAGTTGCTTCCGAATGTGCTGGCGTATTTTTTCGGCATTATTCATTTCCGCACTCCGCCGCGATTGCGCCTGGTGCGCGCCGTCCTGGTTTTTCTCGCGCTCTTCGTGCTGGTGAACGGAGTTTTTCAGCTCCCTTATGCCCACGCCATCGGTGCCGACACGCCGTACGTCTCCGTGTCGGGCCATGGGGCCGACAACATGGAGTTTCGCATTCGCGGATTGGGCATGCTCCAGGACCCGAATACCTACGGCCAGTTCGTCCTGCTGATCTTTCCGCTGCTCTTCGTGGCCAAGAACGAGACCGGCCTGGGAGCCGGATGGGCGGCTGTGGTGCCGGTGAGCGTTCTGTTCCTGGTCGCGGTGTACCTCACCGGGTCCCGCGGCGCCGTGCTCGGCCTGCTCGTGATCCTCGGCCTGTTTCTCATCAAGCGCCTCCAGAAAGCCGGCGCGCTGATCATCAGCCTCTTCGGAGGCCTCGCGCTGCTGGCCGTGAACGCATACAACACGCGCCATATTTCCCTGTCGGGTGGAATGGACCGCCTGGCGATCTGGTCCGACGGCTTGTCTTACTTTAAGGAATCGCCCATCTGGGGAATCGGTCCGCGCAATTTTATGGACCGCTTCGGTATGACCGCTCACAATTCCTTTCTGCTGGTGGCGGCCGAGTTGGGATTCATCGGGTTGTTCTTGTGGGTGTCGGTCAGCGTGGTGGCTTTCGTCCAGCTCAACGGCGTCGAGCGCCTCAAGAATGTCGATCCGGCCGTGCGCCGCTGGGCCGTGGCGCTCAAGATATCGCTTGGCAGTTATCTGTTTACCAGCTTCTTCCTGTCACGCGCCTACGAACTCCCCCTATGGATGCTGCTCGGTATGTGCGGCGGGGTGGTCGTCGCGGCCGGCGGCGACGAGGCCGTCCCACTGCGCGGCTCGATGTGGCCCCTTTGGACCCTCGTCACAAGCGTAGTCAGCCTCTCCCTGATCTACCTGATGCTGCGCCTCCGGTTCGCCTGAGCCGGATTCCTCGCCATGCGGCACGCCCCCGCGCCCGTTCTAGAATAGAAATTGATGAGCGACGAAGTCCAAAATCCGCCCGCCGGGGACGACGCCGGCATTCCGCTGCCGCCCCCTTCTTTCACTTTCATCGTTCTCTCCTTGCGCGCCCAGGCCGAAATGCAGCTTGGCCTGTTCCGTTTCGGCAATGAAGAGGAAGAGAAGCAGCCGCCCGACCTGCAACTCGCCCGGCACACGATCGATCTTATGGGGATTCTGCTCGATAAAAGCAAGGGCAATCTTACGCTCGAAGAGCAGCGCCTTTTGGAGAATTCTCTCACCGAATTGCGATTCCGGTTCGTCCAGATATCGGACGAAACGGCCAAGACCACGGCTCAGAAAGCCTGAATGCCCGTCCCTAGCGTCAAGATCACCGTGCTCGGCTCGGGCACCAGTGTGGGGGTCCCCACGATTGGCTGTCATTGCAACGTCTGCACGTCCGGCGACCCGCGCGACAACCGCCTGCGTCCCTCGGTGCTGCTCACCTACGCCGGCCACAATGTTCTGATCGACACCACGCCCGATTTCCGCACCCAGGCCCTGCGCGCGCGCCTTGAGCGTCTTCACGCCGTGGTCTTCACCCACGCGCATGCCGACCACATCATGGGGTTCGACGACATTCGCCCCTTCAATTTCCGGCAGAGCGGCGACATTCCCGTTTATGCGGCCGAACACACCATGGATTCCATCCGCCGTTCATTCCCGTATGTCTTCGACGGCAAGGAAAGGAACACCAACGTGCCGCACGTCGAACCGCGCGTCCTGGATGGTTCGCCGTTCGACGTCTTCGGGCTGGAATTTCTGCCCATCCCGGTGATGCACGGCCCCTGGCCGATTTACGGCTTTCGCTTCGGCAACGCCGCGTATCTCACGGATCACAGCGAAATCCCGCCGGCTTCCATGGACCTGCTGCGCGGCCTGGACGTCATCTTTCTCGATGCCCTCCGCTACAAGCCGCACCCCACTCACTCCACGGTGGACCGTTCCATCCAAACCGTGGAACAACTGGGGGTTCGCCGGGCCTTTTTCACCCACATCTGCCACGACCTGGGCCATGAACGCGCGGAGAGTCTGCTGCCGCCGCACATCCGCCTGGCCTACGATGGCCTGGAAATCGTGGTCGAGTAGAATCGCAATGCGCCTTTATCGCAGCCTCGACGAAGTGCCCGCCGATTTCGGCCCCTGCGCCCTCACCATCGGCAATTTCGATGGCGTACATTTCGGCCATCGCCGCATTCTCAAGCAGGCCGTGGCTCTGGCCGCCGAGCGTGGATGGAAATCCGCGGTCCTCACGTTCGATCCGCACCCCACGCAAGTGGTCGCGCCCGATCGCACGCCCGTCCTGCTCACTTCGCCGGCGCACCGGGCCGAATTGATGGATGAGGAAGGCATCGACGAAGTGCTGATCCTGCCGTTCACTCACGAGATCGCGCACCTTTCCCCCGAAGAGTTCGTGCGGCAATTGCTGGTGGACCGCCTGGGAGTGCGCGCTGTGCTCGTCGGCGACAATTTCTGCTTCGGATACCGTCAATCGGGCAATGTTCGCCTGCTGGCCGAGTTGGGCGCCCGCCTCGGATTCGAGACGCGGATCGTCCCGGCGGTGAAATGGCGCGGCTTGATGGTCAGTTCGAGCGGTATTCGCTCGCTGCTGAAATCGGGTCGAGTCTCGCTGGCGGGGCGCATGCTGGAACATCCTTACGGACTCGACGGGGCCGTGGTGGAAGGCCGCGGCGTCGGCTCGAAACAAACCGTCCCCACGTTGAATCTGGCGCCCGATTCCGGCCTGATTCCCGCTGCCGGCGTCTACGTGACCCGCGTCCGCTCGCTCGGCGACGGCAGGCGGTGGAACGCGATCACGAACATCGGCTACCGCCCGACTTTCGGCGCAAGCGATCAACTATCCATCGAGACGTTCCTGCTCGATCCATTCTCGGGCCCCGCACCGCAGCACATTCGCGTGGAGTTCCTCTGGCGCGTTCGCGATGAGCGCAAATTCGAATCGCCGGCCGCGCTGAAGGCGCAGATTCTGCGCGACGTCGCCGTGGCGCAGCGCTATTTTCGCCGCGCCCGCGCGTGGATTGCGGCGTAGCCTATGCCTCTCGGCCACCTGCTAGCCGGCGTTTTCTCCATCGTTTTTATCGACCTGCTGCTGGCCGGCGATAACGCCCTCGTGATCGCCATGGCGGTGCGATCGCTGGCGCCCCGCGAGCGCCGTATCGGCACCATTTGCGGGGCCGCCGCGGCGGTGGTGATGCGCATAGCGCTCACGTTCGTGGCCGCCAAGCTGCTCGATATCCAGTTTCTCAAGGCAGCCGGTGGACTGTTCGTGCTCTGGATCGCGGCCAAAGTGCTGGTGGACGCCAGCGAGCCGCCCGATTCCGTTGCCGTTCCCAAGAAGCTGATACAGGCCATCTGGTTTATCGCCTTCGCCGACCTCACCATGTCGACCGACAATATTCTGGCCATCGCGGGAGCTTCCAACGGGCACATCGAGCTGATCGTATTCGGGCTGTGCCTGAGCATTCCGTTCGTGGTCCTCTCCGCCAACCTGCTGGCCAGCCTGATGGACCGCTTCCCCGTCACCATCTATATCGGCGCGGGAATTCTGGGACGCGTGGGCGCCGACATGTTCCTCACCGATCACTTCATCCAGCGCACTCTCCACCCGCCGGAGATGTTGCGATACGTCATCGAGGGGATCGTGGCGATCGGTTTGATGGCGGGCGGAAAAATCTACTGCGATCGCCGGCGCTGCCGGAAATCGTGAGCCGCGCAAAGGAGCGGTGCCTTTTCCCGCGGTACGCGCTATCTTGAATTGATCGCCCGTGAACCGACGCCTTCCATTGCTGATCCAGCACGTAATGTACAACCTGCGCGGCGGATTTCTGGTCCGCCCGCTGGCCATCGCCCTGGTTCTGGGCGCTGCCGGCGCGCTGTCTTCCTGGCTGGAAGAAGATTTCCCCGCCGTCAGCGATTGGGTGCCGCACTCCCTGTTCCCATCGCACGCCGATCCGCAAATCGCGCAGGCCATCCTGACCGGCATCGGCTCATCCGCCATGACGGTGGTTTCCATCGTGTTCGCCATTCTGCTGATGACCCTGACGCTGGCCTCGATGCAGTTCTCGCCGCGCATCATCGTCGGTTTTGCCCGCGATGGGGTGACGCAATGGACCCTGGGAATATTTTTGGGCACCTTCTGCTACTGCATGGCGGCGCTTCCCGCCGCGCGCTCCAAGCCATACCCGTTCTCGCCCGTGGCGACGGTAACCGGAGCGATGTTTCTGGCGCTCGTCTCGGTGGCGTGGCTACTCTTCTTCATCCATCACATTTCCGGCGCCATCAGCGTGAACCAGATCGTCGATAAGATCGCCACCGAGACCGAGGCGGTGGTGGACGACCTGATGCCGTGGGCCCGGCGAAGCCGCAGCCTGCCGGTCGACAACCCGGTTGAACCCGTGACCTGGGAGATGCCGGTCCCGAGCGAGGTGTCGGGTTACATCCGGTTTGTGGATACAGGCCGGCTTGTCGCCCTGGCCAAGGAATATCGCGTGAAGATCCGGGTCCTGCGCCGCATTGGCCGATTCGTGCCCAAAGGAGCGCCACTTCTTCTGATTTCGCGCGCCGAGCGCGCTACGCCGGATCTAGCCGATTGGCTGCGCGGCGCTTTTGATTTCGGACCCTCCCGGACACTCCAGCAGGATATCGAATTCGGCGTCCTGCAAATCGTCGACATTGCGCTCAAGGCGATTTCGCCCGCGGTCAACGATCCCAGCACCGCGATCAGCTGCGTGGACCAGTTAAGCCGGATTTTGATTCGCGTGGCGTTGCGCGAGCCGCCCGGGTACCGCCTCTACGATCCGCCCGGAGTGCTCCGCGTAATTCTTTCCTGGCACTCCTTCGAGCGCCTGCTCGATTCGGCATACGAGCAAATCCGCATGTACTCGAAATCCGATGTGGCGGTCAGTCTCCGCCTCTTGCGAGCTCTCGGCGATATTGCCGCGGCTACGCCGGACCCCGAGTTCCGGAAATTACTTCTCGATCGCGCCCAGCGCGTGGTGGAGGGCTGCGCGGAGAAACTGCACGAACACGAAATGGCGCCCATTCGCGCGCGGCAGAAGGAAATGATGGCCGATCTCAACCCATCGCCGCCTTTGGCTTAGCGGCGATCCGGCCCGAACGATTATCCCGGGCGGCCACCCGAATTGAGACCGTCCGTCAGTTCCAGTTCGATCCTCTTGCCGGTCCGCGATACCATTCTGCCCTTTGGCGGGTTATGTAGGATTATTTGATTTCTACGTCACGGTTCCCAATGTGGCCAGCGGCGATTACACCGCCATCAGCGAGAACGGGACGCCGGATCCGCAAACAATGTATTTGACGGTGGGGCAGTAAGGTTCGGAAATGGCCCTGAACGACGGCGCGGTTTCCGACTCCCATGGCACCGCTTTCACGGCCGCCATTTTGCCCGCAGCATTTCGCGCGCGCAGTTGTATCCCGGCGCGCCCATCACGCCGCCGCCGGGGTGCGCGCCCGACCCGCACAGGTACAGCCCTTCGACCGGCGTGCGGTAGCGCGCCCAGCCCGCCACGGGCCGCATCACGAACATCTGGTCGAGGCTCATCTCACCGTGGAAGATATTGCCGCCGGTGATGCCGAATCTTCGCTCGAGATCGAGCGGCGTGAGCACCTGCCGGTGCTCCACGATCTGCCGGATGTTGGGAGCATACTCCGCGATCAGAGACATCACGCGGTCGCCGAACGGCTCGCGAAGTTCGTCCCAAGTGCCTTCCCGCAGAGTGTACGGCGCGTATTGCAGAAAGATTCCCATGATATGCCGGCCGGGCGGCGCGAGCGACGGATCGTACATCGTGGGCACGGTCAACTCGAGCAGGGGACGCTCCGATGGCCGCCCATACTTGGCGTCATCCCAGGCGCGCTCGACGTACTCCACGCTCGGGCAGATGTGCATGGTGGCCTGGTGCTGGGGACCCGGAGCGCCCGGGCAGGCGGTGAAATCGGGCAGGCCGTTCAGAGCCAGGTTGATCTTGCAACTCGTTCCCTCGATGCGGAACTTGCGGATCGCCGCCACGAATTCGCCGTCGAGGTGCTTCTCTTCAATTAATCGCAGGAACGTGATCTTGGGGTCGAGATTCGACGCCACGGTTGCCGCCTCGATCTCCTCGCCGTTTTCGAGCACCACCCCTTGCGCGCGCCCGCCGCGAACCGTCACCCGAGCCACGGCGGCGTTCGTACGGATTGCCGCCCCGCTCGCCCGCGCCGAGGCGGCGATGGCTTCCGACACCGCGCCCATGCCTCCGCGCACGAATCCCCACAGCCCGCGATGGCCGCTCACGCCGCCCATGCAGTGATGCAGCAGGATGTACGCGGTTCCCGGCGACCGCGGACCGCCATTGGCGCCGATCACGCCGTCGGTGGCGAGGGTTACCTTCACCTGCTCGGATTCGAACCATTCGTCCAGCAGTTCCGCGGCGCTTTGCGTGAAGATCTTGACCAGGGCGACTGTATCCCTGGGGCTCAATCCGCGCAGGCGGGCGGCGAGCTTCAGGTAGTCGATCCAGTCGCCGACGCCGGC
>Ga0335073_10000549_pt1 | contig 48030 bp, 38 predicted proteins | sample Lox_Sample_22_FD_207093 | JGI IMG/M metagenome (GOLD analysis project Ga0335073, IMG submission 207093) | Soil microbial communities from Loxahatchee National Wildlife Refuge, Florida, United States - Lox_Sample_2.2 | ecosystem: Environmental > Terrestrial > Soil > Wetlands | place: USA... | reverse complement strand
CAAACGGTTCCCTCGCGGTCCTCTAGTAGAGCGGCAACATCATGTTTGTCGAGTTCGAAATAATGTGTGAGTTTGCCATCCTTCCAACTTGCTACTCCTTTTGCAGTGCCGATCCAAAGAGTTCCATCGCGACCGGCGATCAATCCGCGGATATCATTGCTCGGAAGGTGTTCGCCCTGCGGCGGCTGCCAAGGCACTGCGCGAACGCCATCGAAGCGAAGCAGGCCGGATTCTGTCGCAAGCCAGAGGTAGCCGTCGGGTGTCTGAGCAATCTGGTGGATGGTGCCTGTGGCAAAACCCTCGCGGATTTTCCAAGAGGTATGCGCATATTGGCTGATGTCGAGGGAGGGCTGTAACGCCCAAACACCGGGGCAGCACCCCAGAAGAATGACCAGGGTTACAACGACTCGTTTTTGGGTCTGGGCTCTGTCCACGGGGGATACATTCTAGCTCTTACCCAGTTCAGTTTGCAGTTCCTGGCTGATCGCATTCCCATGCGTCGACTCATGGATCTACGCACGGACTTCTTCGAAACTCCCGACTAACGAGCCAGCCAAAGGGCAAAGCGAATTGCCTGGAAAATTTTGAATTCATGGTGCAGACGCAGCACTCGATACCAACCGAAGATAGAAAGCCGTCTCATGATTTCGCCTCCTTTCAGTATTCGTTACCCCTCAACGCCATGTTCCATTCCCGTATGAATGAGCTGGGCGGCGGAGCTGTGAGTTAGATTTGATAACCTGCTAGCCGTGAAGCATGGTCAGGACTTCTCCAAATCGACGGGACCAGGAATTTCATCTGCGATGCCTTGCGTAAAGCGGTCCGGGCGTGAAACAAGCGAGCCTTTACCGCTGGGAACGAAATCCCAAGCGTTTCGGCAGCTTCGTGCAAGGAACGGTCCTGCAATTGAATCTCTACGACTTTCCGAATTCCTGGGCGTAACGTAGCGACTGCCGCTCTGAGGATTACTTCTCCTTCGCTCTTGGCATAGTGCTCTTCCGGATTCAAAGATGGGTCGGGCAGTATACTCTCTGGCAGGAGTTCGCTTTTCTCGATTGAGTCTTCTGTGGGAACTTCCCGGCGGCATCGGTTTTTTCGCAGTTTCATCAGCGCGGCATTCACAGCGATACGGGTCAACCAGGTGGAGAATCGGGATCTTCCATCAAAACTCTTCAAATGAACGAAAGCATTCAGGAAGCATTCCTGAACGGCGTCTTCGGCGTCCTCGCGATTTCGAGTGATCCGACGAGTCGTGTGGAACATCTTCTCTGCATGGCGTTTGTAGAGCTCATCAAAGGCGGATCTGTCACCGCTCTTGGCGATTGCAACGAGCCTCGCATCATTCACCGCGTTGTGTTCGTCTGACGAAGCGTTAGCGCTCCGTTTCCAACTTGATGAAACTAGTCCTGCTGCTGCCATCGTTTACTCCTGATGTGTTCTTCCTTTGCAGCTAAACAGCAAACGGAATACCAACATCTCCAGGAGCCTGGCTGATGCACGAGCAGTACTTTCAAGCAGTTATGCAGAGCAGGCGCCCGTCTGTCGGTGACGCGGAGCGTCGAATGTCTAGCGTTCGACGGGCGCTGACGTAGGTAGGGGGGCGTTGTTCGGGGCCAGATATGGCTATCAGGGTGTTGGAACGGAAAGCTGAAGGCGACCAATTGGGTGTCGGGTCGTCCGATTACTGACACTTTGACACCTGGCGACAGACAAAAGAGCCCGGCGCGAGCGGCGGCCACAACGGATGCACAGGGTTCGCACCCGTAATCTAAACAATCTGAATGCTTTCCTCGATGCGCAGAACAACGCCTGAGAGGGTACGCTCCCCGACAAGTTGGGGCGGTGTTGGTGGCACTCGCCTTGCTGCTTAACTGCCTGCGATAGTTGCGTGGGATTGTGATCGGATGGGGCATCCGTGGCTCGGGCATTCACATCAGAGGAAGATATTTCCTGTGGGACGCCGTCGGCGAGGACTACGGTCACGTTGACGTTGTTCTTTGCCATTTCGATTTTTCTGTCCATGTGTTGCTCACTGGCAGCCGAAGACCGATTCGCCGAGGTCTCTAAGTTTTTCCGTGAGTATGTTGGATTGACTGATGATCAGATGGCTTCTATTGAAAGTGGAAAAGCCCTCGCGAAGGTTTTGGATTCGGAAAGTCCGGACAATGTATTTGTATTCGGGGCGGTCTACGTGGATTCAACTCCCGAGCAGTACCTGAAGTTTGCTTCTGATATCGACAGACTGCGTAAGCTCCCCAATTATTTGGCGATTCGAAAGTTTAGTGATCCTCCTCAGCTCGCCGACTTGGATGGTTTTGTTCTGGAACCCGATGACATCAAGGAGCTGAAAGATTGCGACCCTGGGCGGTGCAAAGTTCAACTGCCCAACGATGCAATGGACGCGTTCAAGCAGATGGTAGATTGGTCTGGTCCGGACGTGGAAAACCAGGTCAACCGTTTGGCGCAGACGATGGCACTCGAAGCGCTCCTGAGATACAAGCAAGGGGGAAATTCGGCGCTCGGAACGTACCGAGACAAAAAGCACCCAACCGCTGTGTACGAAGCGTTCCAGGCTTTGTTGAACCGCTCAAAAGCTTTGCCCGTCTACCTGCCGGAACTGGACCACTATCTGCTCGATTACCCGAAGTCGAATTCCGGAAATATCGAATCCCAGTTTTATTGGGAGAAGGTAAATTTTGGACTCAAACCAACACTTCGGGTTGTACAGGCAATCGTCTTCCGGGGCACAAATTCAGCGGGCCCAGCATATGCGATTGCCATAAAACAGATTTATGCAAGCCACTATTTTCAAACTGCACTGGATTTGACTGTTTGTGTATCCAGCAAAACGCAGCCGGACCACCGAGGCTTCTATCTAATCACGTTGAAGGGTTCGCGGCAGGCGGGCCTGACCGGGCTGAAAGGCAGCATCGTCCGGAAAGTTGCCGTCGACAAAACCCGTTCATCGCTTGAACGAGCACTCCAGGCGATAAAGCAGACCTTGGAAGCCAATCCCCGCGAAAGCACTAAAGAGTAGCGCGTCATGCGCATGTTTGATCAACGCACGGCCCGGATCTTAGCCACGGCTCTTGCCTTTGCGCTGGTCGTCGCGGTTGTCTACGCTGCGCGGACAGTAATCGTGGTCTTTCTGTTTTCGATTCTGTTCGCGTATCTGATCGATCCGCTCGTACGGTTTCTGCAACGTCATTCTCTCTTCTTCAAAAATCTCAGAGGACCGCACGTTACCGAAGCCTATCTCGCCTGTATCATCTTGGTTGCTGTGCTCGGTCATGCGTTCGCGCCGGCATTCCACGACGTTCTGGGCCCCCTGTCGCAACAGATCCCAGCGATTGCAGGCAAGGTGTCCACCGGAGAGATCGCGAATGATCTCTCCGCGAGCCGCGGTTGGACTGATGCGCAAGGTGCTTGGTTCAGAGCCTTCCTTCTACGGCACCGTTCTTCTATCGAGGCCTTTGTAGCAGGGGCAGAGCGTTCCGCATCTGCAGCACTTGCGGGAATTGTCGTCATACCCATCCTTTCCATTTTCTTTCTTAGTGATGGGGAAAAACTCGCGAACCAAGCCATTCTTCTTTTGTCCACGGAACGCAGTCGCGCTTTGGCACGGACCTTGGCCCAGGAACTGCACCTGATGCTGCAGCGCTATATCCGGGCAAAGGTGACTCTGGGTGGACTGTCACTCGCCTACTGCTTGGGTACGATGCTGCTGCTGGGATTCCCTAACGCCTTCTTGCTAAGTGTGCTCGCAGGAATGTTGGAATTCATTCCCGTCGCGGGCTGGATGATCGCTGCGGCCACCCTAGTGACCGCTGGGGCGCTTGCCCATGCGCATTGGATTTGGATGTTGGGCTTGCTTTGTTTGTGGCGAATCCTAATGGACTATGCGATCTCTCCTCGGGTCATGGGGCACGAATTGGAGATACATCCACTCCTGGCGATCTTCACGGTGATGGTTGGCGGAGCAATCGGCGGAATCATTGGAATTTATCTCTCAGTACCGATTGTCGCTGCTCTGCGGGTGATCTACCGCAGGTTTGCGTCTCTACCTGGAAATGTCGCCGAGGTAAGGACTATTGAAGGCGGATTTTCCGCCGGAGATAAAGCGATTGCGGAAACACTATGATTCTTCTCACGGTCGCTTCAAGACCGACTTAGGGACCGGGTGATTGGTTCTATGATTGCAAGAGTACGTGTATGTTGCCAACGTGTGAGGTTCTGAAAGCAGTTCATATTCGCTCAAATGAATTCACGCGGATCGAGGATGCCATTGCGGCGATGCGCGCAGGCAGGATGGTAATCGTTGCCGACGACGAGGACCGGGAAAATGAAGGTGATCTGACCATCGCAGCGGAAAAGATTACTCCCGAAGCGATCAACTTCATGGCGAAATACGCCCGTGGTTTGATTTGTCTGGCGATGACACCCGAGCGGCTCGACGAACTCGAAATTCCGTTGATGGTCTCGCAGAATAGCTCGAGGTTTGAAACAGCGTTTTGCGTGAGCATCGAGGCGAAGGAGCGCACGACCACCGGAATCTCGGCTGCCGACCGCGCTACCACGGTGCTCGCGGCCATTGATCCGGCGACGAGGCCTGCTGACTTGGTCCGCCCCGGACATGTGTTCCCGTTGCGTGCGAGAAACGCGGGCGTTCTGGCTCGCGCCGGACAAACCGAAGCTGCCGTCGACCTCGCGAGACTGGCCGGTCTCACCCCTGCCGGCGTCATCTGCGAAATCATGAATGAAGATGGCTCGATGGCCCGGGTGCCCGAGCTGCGCGAGTTTGCGCTCCGCCACGACATCCCGCTGATCACGATCGCCGACCTGATCACCTATCGGTTGCGCACAGAATCGATAGTCAAATGTGTGGCTTCCGCAAATCTACCGACCGAGTACGGCGAGTTTCGCATGCACGCATTTGAGAATCAGATCGACAAGCAAACACATGTTGCTCTGGTGTGCGGCGATATCGCTGAAGGGCAGGATGTCCTGGTGCGAGTCCATTCCCAGTGCCTTACGGGCGATGTTCTGCGCTCCAGGCGTTGCGATTGCGGCGCGCAGCTTGACGAAGCGATGTGCCGGATCGGCCGCGAAGGCCGCGGTGTGCTGCTGTACCTGAGCCAAGAAGGTCGGGGTATCGGCCTCGCGAACAAAATTCGCGCCTACAGTTTGCAGGACGACGGGCTCGACACGGTGGAGGCGAATGAGCACCTTGGCTTCAAACCGGATCAACGTGACTATGGAATTGGAGTGCAGATCCTGCGCGAAATCGGCGTGCGTTCCATGCGTCTTCTCAGTAACAATCCGCGCAAGCTGGTGGCTATCGAAGGTTACGGCCTCTCCGTGTCGGAGTGGCTACCTCTTGAGATACCACCTTCTCCTTCTAGCTTGAACTATCTCACCGCCAAGCGCGACAAGCTTGGGCACGTGTTGCGCGGACTCTAAATCCGCAGTGTTGACTCTTTCGGCCCAAACTCCCGCGTTAGATTCTCCGCAATCGCATTCTCGCCATCGGCAGTGCGCAACACTGCCGCGAAATCTTTGGTTATCCCAACTGAGGTTCCCGTCAATGCGCGTCATTTTCGTGACGCGTCGCGTGACGCGTCGCGTCGAACCTGGACCGCACAGCGCATTACTCCGCGTTCCGCAGAACGCAAGTGAACAGTTTTCAATGGATTACCAATACCGGACATTTGGCACACGGAGTGCTTTCCATCATGGCGAGCGAGAGAAACAGAAGCGCTGCTAATCAGGAGGACCTCTTTATGGCAACTCAGGCAAAGCCCGTTGGGTCGGCGAAGGCCGCGAAGCCGCTGCCCGCTCCCAACAGTGATTTTTACGAACTCGCGGAGACGCTTCCCGCAGAGGAACAAGCGGCAGTGAAACAGGTGCGTAGTTTCATGGAGACTAAGGTCGGCCCGATCATCACGAAATATTGGGTCGAAGACGCATTTCCGTTTGAGTTGTTGCCGGCCATCAAGGAACTCAATATCGGCGGCGCCGGCATGAAGGGCTACGGCTGCAGAGGCGGAAGTGCCTTGCTGTTCGGTTTGATCGCCATGGAGATGGCACGCACGGACAGTTCCATCGCCACATTCTTCGGTGTCCACAACGGCTTGGCCATGGGCTCCATCTACCTCGGCGGATCGGAAGAGCAAAAACAGAAGTGGCTCCCGCCCATGGCTCGGTGGGAAAAGATCGGTTGCTTCGGCCTCACCGAACCGCTCGTCGGGTCGGGAGCATCCGGCGGATTGATGACCACCGCGAAGAGGGAAGGAGACACGTGGGTTATCAGCGGCCAGAAAAGATGGATTGGCAATTCTACGTGGTGCGACATTTCCATCATTTGGGCGCGCGACGTGGCCGACAATCAGGTCAAGGCGTTCATCGTTGAGAACAAGACGACGCCTGGTTTCAAGGTCGAAAAGATTCAGAACAAAATTGCGCTCAAAGTGGTCCAGAACGGTCTGATCACGATGGAGAACTGCCGCATACCCGAGGAAAACCGTTTGCAGCAGGACGCATCGTTTCGGGACACCGCGAAGGTTTTGAAAATGACGCGGTTCATGGTCGGTTGGGAAGCGACGGGCTGCGCGATGGGCGCGTACGAAAATGCGGTCAAGTACGCGCAGGAACGCTTGCAGTTCGGGAAGCCAATCGGCTCCTTTCAGCTCGTGCAAGACCTCCTCGCCAAGATGCTCAGCAACATTACTGCTTCGCAGTGCCTGCTGGCTCGCACGGCCCAACTACAGGCCGAAGGAAAGCTGACCGATGCGCATGCGGCGCTCTCGAAAGCATTCTGCACCGTCAAGTGCCGCGAGACAGTCGCTTGGGCCAGGGAGTTACTCGGCGGAAACGGGATCGTGGCCGATTACAACGTGGGCCGTTTTTTCGCGGACGCGGAAGCGCTGTACTCCTATGAAGGCACATACCAAATGCAGCACCTCATCTTGGGCAAAGCCATCACGGGACTGAGCGCGTTTATTTAGAACGGCTGGCAAAGGCGACTTCGAAAAATCACGGCACAAGCCACACAAGAATCCCTCTTCGGAGAAGGAGCAAGTAAATGTCTTCCTCAGGTTCCAAGGCAACGACGACGAAAGCAGTGTCGAAGACCACAGGCCGTTTGTTCATTCTGAATCTGAGCGCCGGGCAGGTTTTGTCCGCGAACGCGGACGGATCGGATCTAAAGATCATCGTGAGCGAAGGCCGGCGACTTCCGGACGGCATCGTCGTAGACGCCGAAGCCGGCCACGTGTACTGGACTGACATGGGCAATCCCAGCGCGAATGACGGCTCGATCGAACGCGCGGACATCGACGGAAGAAATGTAAAACACATTGTTCCTCCCGGCGGGACGCATACCCCAAAACAACTCCAGCTGGATAAGAAGAACGGAAAGCTTTACTGGTGCGATCGGGAAGGCATGCGCGTGATGCGCTGCGGCCTGGGCGGCACCAGCCTCGAGACGCTCGTTGACACGAGCCACGGCGAGTCCCGCCCCGGCAAAGACGCCACGAAATGGTGCGTGGGTATTGCTCTCGACATTGCAGGTGGAAAGCTCTATTGGACCCAGAAAGGGCCCGACAATGCCGGCAAGGGCCGGATATTCCGCGCCAACTTGGAAATTCCGAAAGGACAAACGCCGGCAAATCGCCAGGACATCGAAGTTCTGTTCGACGGATTGCCCGAACCGATTGACCTCGACCTCGATCTTGGCAATCGGATGATGTACTGGACCGATCGCGGCGATCCACCGCGAGGAAATACCGTAAACCGAGCACCCATGGACGGAGCCTTCGGAAATCGCAAAGAGCCCGAGATCATTTTTGATCATTTGATGGAAGGAATCGGTTTGTTTCTGGACGTGAAGAATGGGCGCATGTTTATGACCGATTTGGGGGGCAACGTCATCAGCGCCAGCCTGGACGGATCGAACAAGAAGACGCTGCTCTTCGCGCTGGGCAATTTGTCGGGAATCGCGTACGCCGAAATTCCGGCAAACGCCTGAGCAGCTCGCAAGCAAAGTCGACGGAAGAAGGAGAAGGCAATGGATTCGTCAGCATCTGCCCCGCAACCTGAAAACGTTTTGTACGAGAAGAAAGCTTCGATTGCATACGTGACAATCAACCGCCCCAAAGTGCTGAACGCACTCAATCAAGCGACCTGGCGGGAACTGCAAACGGCCTTTGAGACAGCGCGCAAGGATGAGGAAGTTCGCGGCGTAATTGTGACCGGCGCGGGCGACAAAGCGTTCATCGCCGGAGCGGACATCGGGGAACTGTCGAAGGTCAGCGCCGTCGAAGCCGAAAAATCGAGCAGCAGCGGACAGGCGGTCCTCAACCTCGTTGAGAATCTCGGCAAACCCGTCATTGCGGCAATCAATGGCTTCGCACTGGGCGGAGGCTGCGAAACCGCCATGGCGTGCACGATACGAATCGCCAGCGAATCCGCGAAGTTCGGCCAGCCGGAAGTGAAGTTGGGACTTCTTCCGGGGGGCGGAGGCACGCAGCGCCTGCCGCGGCTGGTGGGAAAGGGGCGGGCCCTGCAACTCATTCTCACCGGAGAGGTCATCGGCGCTCAGGAAGCCTATCGGATCGGACTCGTAAATGAAGTTGTTCCCGCTGCGGATTTGATCAGCCGCGCGGAAGCAATTCTGAAGCAAATTTTTTCCAACGCGCCGGTGGCGGTGAAGTATTCGCTGGAAGCTGTGAACAAGGGGCTAGACACAAGCCAAGCCGAAGGGTTCGCGCTCGAAGCTTCTTTCTTCGGACTGTGCGCTGCAACCGAAGACAAGAAGGAAGGCACATCCGCGTTCCTGGCCAAGCGAGCCCCGCAGTTCCGAGGGCAGTGAGGAAGACGAAATCTGTACTTAGGGAAGGCTTATGACGACCGAAAATATTTTTTCTGGCTTGAAGGTTTTGGATTTGGCGAGCTTCATCGCGGGTCCGGGCGCGGCAACGATTTTGTCTGACTTCGGCGCGGAGGTCGTGAAAGTCGAGCCGCCGGGAATCGGCGACCCGTACCGCCTTGTCTACAAAATGCCGCCTCAACCGGTCTCGAGCGAGAACTATGCGTGGCATCTGGATAATCGCAACAAACGAGGCATGGCCCTCGACCTGAAATCGCCGCGCGCAAAAGAGATTCTGGAGCGGCTCGTCAAATGGGCGGACGTGCTGGTGGTTAATTTCCCACCACCGGTACGCCAGCGTCTCAAACTCACGTATGAGGATGTTGCGGCCTGGAATCCTCGCCTGATTTATGCCGACATATCAGGGTACGGCGATGACGGCCCCGATGCGAATCTTCCGGGCTTTGACATCACCGCATACTGGGCGCGCAGCGGTCTGCTGGCCTTGACGCGTGATGCTGGTGCTCCGCCGACGCTTCCTCCGTCGGGCAGCGGAGACCACGCAACGGCGGTTGGATTGTACGCGGCCATCGTGACGGCTCTCTACCGCCGCGAGCGCACAGGAAAAGGTTCGCACGTTACCACTTCGCTCGTCGCGGAGGGAGCATGGTCTTGCTCGCTGTACGTGCAGGCAGCGCTCTGTGGAGCCAAGTTCTTCCCGCTGCATGATCGCAAGAATCCTCCGAACGCAATCATCAATGTGTATGGGACTTCCGATGACCATTGGTTCCTGATTGTTTTGCAGTCGAAAGATTGGCCGGCGCTTGCCAAAGCAATCGAACGCCCTGATCTCGTTTCGGACGTTCGGTTCGCCGATGACAAGGCACGCGGCTCCAATGCATCTCAGCTCACGGGAATACTGGACGAGACTTTTGCTTCGCAGCCGCTCGCGCATTGGCGCGGCGTCTTTGATCAGGCGCATATCACCTACGGCGTTGTCCGGCATCCGTCGGAAGCCGTGAGCGACCCTCAGTTGCTCGCCAACGACATCATCGTGCCTCTCGAAGGTGCGGGCGAGAACTTGAAGCACACCGTCAGCAGTCCGCTCAAGGTACATGGCGTTGCCAAAGTTCCGGCACGGCGAGCTCCGAATCTCGGTGAACACAGCGAGGAAGTGCTGAAGGAACTTGGTTTTGCGAGTAACGACATCGAAGGTCTGCGCGCCAGCGGGACGATACCCAAGCTGGAGCGGGCATCGACGGCGGCTGACTAAAGCAAGTCGAGTGGACAGACCGGGGTTGGTAAAAGTGCAGATCGAACATTTGTGGGATTGAGGAAGCGATGGCGCAACCAAAGATCATTATCGTCGGTGGAGGATTTGGTGGACTAGCCGCCGCCAAGGCGCTGCGGAAGGCTCCCGCGAAGATTACTTTGATCGACAGAACCAACCACCATCTGTTTCAGCCCTTGCTCTATCAGGTAGCCACTGCAGCGTTAACGCCAAGCCAGATTGCCACGCCAATCCGCAGCGTTCTTCGCAAACAGAAGAACACCACTGTCATTCTCGGCGAGGTCACGGGTGTGGATCAGGATAAAAAACTCGTCTTTGTCACGGACGCCGACCGCCAGAACGTGCCGGTCGAATACGACTACCTGATTTTGGCAACCGGCGCGACGCACAGTTATTTCGGCCGGGATGAATTCGCAAGATTTGCGCCCGGATTGAAAAGCCTCGCCGATGCCGAGGCTGCGCGAAACAAAATTCTGCAAGCATTTGAAATGGCGGAGGCGGAAGACGATCCGGCGCGCTATGGGGCTCTTCTGACCTTCGTCCTGGTCGGTGCCGGACCTACAGGTGTGGAGATGGCCAGTGCACTCGCCGTACTTGTCCGAACGACATTGAAATCGGATTTTCGAAGGATCAATCCGGCGTCGGCAAGGATTGTACTCGTTGATATGGCTCCGAGGGTTCTGTCGCCGTTCTCTGAAAATCTTTCCGCAGCCGCGAAGAGGCGCCTCGAGAAACTGGGCGTTGAGGTTCGGCTCGGTCACAGCGTCGATCAGATCGACGCTGACGGCGTTGTTGTGGCGGGGGAGCATATCGCGAGCAAGACGGTAATTTGGACGGCGGGCGTAGCGCCTTCACCGGCCGGCAAATGGCTGAACGCCGCGACAGATTGGGCCGGACGGGTACGCATTCAGAAAGATCTGACGGTCCCCGGCCATCCCGAGATTTTTGTCGTTGGTGATACGGCATCCCTCGACCAGGACGGCAAAGCGCTGCCCGGTGTCGCCCAAGTGGCGATGCAGCAAGGACGCTATGCGGGGAAGTTGATTCAGAAACGTATTGCGGGCGCTCTCCCGCAAGCTGCGTTTAGCTACTTCGACAAAGGCAATATGGCCGTGGTGGGCAAAGGTTTCGCGGTGCTGCAGAGCGGGAAAGTTCAGGTGAGTGGATTTGGGGCTTGGCTTGCGTGGGCCGCCATTCACCTGCAGTTCCTGGCCACATCCAGCCTTCGCCTGAGCGTTTTCCTGCAATGGGTCTGGACGTACGTGACCGGCCAAAGGGGCTCGCGGCTCATCGTGGATCACCATAGAGCCGAGAGTGCGACGTTCGCGCCGGACACGGCGATCAAAGCGGTAGCCGCAAGCAAATAGAGTTTCGAAGAAACACGAATAGTTTTGAACGGAAAATCCCGAAGGAGAACGACATGCCAAAGAGCAAGCAGATCCAAAACATAGCCATCGTCGGTACGGGTGTGATCGGCGCGAGTTGGGCCGCGCTCTATCTTGCGCGAGGATTCAACGTGGTCGCTACCGATCCCGGGCCCAACGCGGAAGAAAACCTGCGCCGATTCGTCGACGCGGCTTGGAAAGATTTGACCGTGATCGGGCTATCGCCGAACGCTTCGCGGGACGGTCTCCAGTTCACAACCGATATGAAAAAGGCGCTCTCCGACGCGGACTTTGTGCAGGAAAACGGCCCCGAACGGAAAGACTTCAAGATCAAGCTCTTCGCCGACATGGACGCCGCTACCCCGCCGGATTCGCTCATTGCGTCGAGCTCCTCCGGACTAACGATGAGCGTCATGCAATCCGCGTGCAAACATCCCGAACGCTGCGTCATAGGCCATCCTTTTAATCCTCCGCACGTGATCCCTCTCGTTGAGGTGGTCGCCGGCGAGAAAACGTCACGAGAAACCGTCGAACAAGCAATCTCCTTCTACGCATCGATCGGCAAGAAACCGATTCAGGTCCGCAAGGAAGTAGTGGGGCACGTCGCCAATCGTCTGCAGGCCGCTCTTTATCGCGAAGTTGTCTATCTGATCGAGCAGGGCGTGCTCGATGTGACGGATGCCGATGCGGCCGTGTGCTGGGGACCAGGGTTGCGCTGGGGAGTGATGGGCCCGAACCTGTTGTTTCATTTGGGCGGCGGTCAAGGAGGAATTCAACACTTCATGGATCAATTCACTGGCCCGCTCGCGACATGGTGGAAAGATCTGGGGAAAATTACGGATTTCAGCCCCGAGGTTAAGCAAATGATTATCAAGGGCGTGGAGAGCGAGGCGGGCGGCCGCTCGGTCTCAGAACTCGAGCACGACCGCGACGCCATGCTTCTGGAACTACTGGCAACGCGCGCCAGAGGCGAGAAGCCTGCCGGGGCTGCGGTTGCGACTGGAGCGAAATAACCCCGTCGCTGCAAGTACGGGGAAAGCTTCCTCACGAGCGTGAAGGACTCTTGAGACTAATCCGATGATCTATGTTCATTCTCTTGGCCGGGCTTCCCGATATTATTCGGCGCGCACGGCGCTTGCCCCCGGAGGCGCCCGCGTAACTTTCTCCGAGTTGGAAGACCGTGTTAAGGGAACAGCAGCGGCGCTTACTGGACATGGATTCAAGGCGGGAGACAGGTTAGCAGTTCTTTTGCCGAACTGCCCCGAGTACATCGAGTTGGTGTACGCGTGCTCCTGGCTAGGCGTCATCATGGTTCCACTGAATACCCGCCTTTCCGCGGTGGAAATTGACCGAGTGCTCGCTGATGCGGCTCCGCGTGGATTGATCCGTCATTCCTCTTTGCCGGCCCCGACGGCGCGGACCTCTTGGCAGAAGATCCTCGATCAAGATCCACTGGAAATTCGAAACGATCTTCCGCCAGAAGTTGTGTATGACCCGGAGGCGATACTCGCCCTCATCTACACGAGCGGCACGACTGGCCAACCGAAAGGCGTAATGGTGACCCATTCCAACGTCTTGGCGGACATTCATCACTTCAATTACTGGATGCGATACAGGGAGGGCGCCGTTTACCTTCACGCCGCGCCGTTATTTCACATCGCTGACTTTCCTGCGATGTTCGCGGCGCCTGCTTTCGGCGCGGCCCAGTTGACGATTCCGAAATTCAACCCGCAGAACTTCTGCGAAACCGTCGAACGGGAAGGCGTCAGCCATACCGTGTTGGTTCCGACGATGATTAATCTACTTGCGCAGTATGCGGATCTCGGGAAGTACAACTTGGACAGCCTGAGAGTCGTCGCGTACGGCGGATCCCCCATGGCACCGGAACTCATCCGGCGCACGCGTCAGGTTCTACCGCACGTGAAACTCGTTCAGGTTTATGGACTCAGCGAGACGGGTTTTCTCACGGGTTTACAGGATCAAGAACACACGGATGACCGACTGTTTTCCTGCGGCCGTCCTTGCCCTGGCAACGATCTCGGGGTTGCTGACAAATCGGGAAAACAAGTGGAAGTTGGAAAACCGGGTGAATTGGTGGTTCGTGGGGCCAATGTCATGCGGGGGTACTGGAGCAATCCGTCGGAAACTGCGCTGGCGTTTCGGGACGGCTGGTTTCGCACCGGCGACATCGGCTATCAGGATTCGGAAGGCTTTTTCTACATCTTGGATCGCAGCAAAGACATGATCGTCACCGGAGGCGAAAACGTTTATTCGGGCGAGGTGGAAGCTGTCCTTTACACGCATCCGGCAGTTCGCGAAGCCGCGGTCTTCGGAATACCGGACCCGAAGTGGGGCGAACTGGTGATGGCCTGCATTGTGTTGAAGCCTGGAGTCGCCCTCACCGCGGACGAGCTAGTGGCGCATTGCCGCAAGAGTCTCGCGACTTACAAAACCCCGCGCCGGGTCGAGTTTCTGGAGACGGAGCTGCCGAAGAACGGCTCTGGAAAGATTTTGAAGAGAGTTTTGCGCGACCAGTTTTGGGTGGCGCTGAAACGCGCGGTAAGTTGAGGAGTTGTTCGGCGTCTTTACCTGTTTGCGACGGAGAGTCGTCGGGGAAAAAGGAATAGATGTGGCAGCTTTTTGCGATGCGGTTAATGCTCGCCCTTTTGCTTGGAGCATTCATCGGAGCCGAGCGGCAGTGGCGGCAACGAATGGCCGGCCTGAGGACGAATACGCTCGTCGCGGCAGGCGCCGCCATGTTCGTCATGCTTTCGGCGATTGCGGTGCACCCCGTCGATTCTTTTCAGATTGCGGGGCAGGTCGTGTCCGGAATCGGCTTTCTCGGTGCCGGCGTCATCTTGCGCAACGGTCTGAATGTCATGGGATTGAATACCGCTGCGACGTTGTGGTGTTCGGGCGCGATCGGAACACTTTGTGGATATGGCCGGTACGGATCGGCGGCGATCGGCGCGCTTGCGGTAGTCGTTACGAATCTTGCTTTGCGCCCGGTGGGCAAGGCTATCAATCGAAGGGCGGGAAACGACGACGCCGATATCATCTACAGATTTCGCGTCGTCGCACACGCGGGGGAGGAAGCTCACCTGCGTTCGCGGATACTCGAGGCGCTGAGCGGATTGCCGCTGTATCTGAAGTCTCTCAAGAGTGACGATCTGCCACATACGGACAAAGTGGAAATACAGGCAGTCCTAATGAGCAGCGGACACCAAAACACATTGCTCGAAAGCGGCGTAAGCCGCTTCAGCAAAAAACCTGGAGTTAGCGGAGTCAGCTGGGAGATTGTGACCGAGTCAGAGTGAGAAGAATGACGAGCGCAAGTAGTCGACGGCTTAGATGGGATCCTAGGAGACACGACGATGGACGACGTGCAAGTGGTAGCGGCGATACTCACCTTGGCTTTGCACTCCAGTGGGCAGAAGCAAAAACCAAAAGCGGATACGGAGCGCCGAGAGGCCGTATTGAAAGACTATCGGAAGTTCCTCCAGGAACTGGAAAAATCGGACCACTCCATCGACAAGGATGGGATCCATCCGGATTGACTTGCGGTGCGAGGCCAGAAAATCCGCCAGCGGGTGCGGCTCTAAGCGATCTTTGCACTCAGTTCGACTTATCAATTTGGCCGTACAAAACTTCTAGAAATGAGGAACGACGATGTCAAAGCCAGAACGCTTTACGAATGCAACCGGTTCACCGGTAGCAGACAACACAAATATATTGACGGCCGGTCGTCGAGGTCCGGCTCTGCTTGAGGACATCTGGCTCATCGAGAAGCTGGCGCACTTTGATCGCGAGGTCATTCCGGAGCGCAGAATGCATGCGAAAGGCTGGGGAGCGTTTGGGACGTTTACGACGACCCAAGACATTACTCGGTACACGAAAGCAGCGATCTTCTCCAAGATTGGAAAGCAGACGCCCATGTTCGCGCGTTTTTCTACTGTTGCCGGCGAACGGGGAGCAGCTGATGCGGAGCGCGACATCCGGGGGTTCGCCCTTAAGTTCTACACCGAGGACGGAAACTGGGACATCGTCGGGAATAATACTCCTGTTTTTTTCTTCCGCGATCCTTTGCGTTTCCCCGACCTCAACCATGCGATCAAGCGTGACCCGCGGACCGGTCTTCGCAGCGCTCAGAATAATTGGGACTTCTGGACACTGCTTCCGGAGGCGCTTCATCAGGTCACCATCGTCATGTCGGACCGTGGAATTCCCAGGTCCTTCCGGCATATGCATGGTTTTGGAAGTCACACCTTCTCGATGATCAATGCCGAGAAAAAACGCACTTGGGTGAAGTTTCATTTCCGCACGCAGCAAGGCATAGAAAATCTAACGGACGAGGCCGCCGCTGCCGTTGTGGCGAACGACCGGGAAAGTCACGGCCGGGATCTATTCCAGGCGATTGAACGCCGAGAGTTTCCACGTTGGACGCTGTTCATTCAGGTGATGACTGAGGAGCAAGCGACGACCCACAAGCACAATCCTTTTGATTTGACGAAAGTCTGGCCGAAGGCCGACTACCCACTGATCGAAGTGGGCGTATTGGAGCTCAATCGTTATCCGAACAACTATTTCGCGGAGGTAGAGCAAGCGGCCTTCTCGCCGGCCAATGTAGTTCCCGGGATTAGCTTCTCTCCGGACAAGATGCTCCAAGGCCGTCTGTTTTCTTACGGAGACACGCATCGGTATCGCCTCGGCATCAACTTTAATCAGATCCCTGTGAATGCGCCGAAGTGTCCGTTCCACTCCTATCATCGCGACGGCCAGATGCGCACCGACGGCAATCTGGGAGCGACCACGGCTTACAACCCGAATAGCCAAGGATTGTGGGACAACCAGCCGCAATATTCTGATCTAGCGCTCGCACTCAATGGTGACGCGGATCACTATGACCACCGCACCGAGGAGGATCACTGGGAACAACCGGGCAATCTCTTCCGGCAAATGACTCTAGAGCAGAAGCAATTGCTTTTTGACAACACCGCTCGCGCGATCAATGGCGCTTCTCAGGAAGTTCTTGACCGCCATGTTGCGAACTGCAGAAGAGCCGATCCTGCCTATGGTGATGGTGTGGCACGCGCGTTGGGACGGCACGTGGTACACGCTAGCTAGCGTATTTATGGAATCGATCGGTCATTGATCCGCCTACTGCTAGGGTCGGTGTTCATCCTTGCAGGCAATCGCTCTGTCAGGCGATTTGGGTGAGACGTAGAGTGTAGTGCAGACCACGAATGGTTGCGTTCTAAAACAAGCCATCGATGGGAGGTTCCGGCACCCGGCGCGACAGAGTGAATTTGTGACGGCAATGCTCAGAAACGGATCGGAACGCAGGCAATTTGCGGTGCACTCTCGGTGCACTATGGCCTGCGAATGAGGTGTTTTCGTGCAAATCACAGCACGCTAAATCATTGAAAACAAATGAATGAGTGTGAGTACAAACAGGACAGGATGAATTAGCAAACCGCCGCCAATCAAATGAACCCTTCACTGGGCGCGACACACATTTCACTGTGCCAATACTGTGCCAGAATCCAACGTTTCCAATTCATTCGAGTTACCTTTGAGCGAAAAGCAGATTCCCCGATTTGTTGGAAACATTAGTAGTTAGAAGAAAAGGATGGAGTAGTTGGAGTCGCGGGCTGTGCGCCCAAGGCAGGCGCGCTACCAGGCTGCGCTACGCCCCGACATGAAATGCTCCCCGATTATACGGTACTTTTCTCTAGCTGTGGCGGTGGCAAGAGTGCGCTGCGGATGGCCGCCAGTTTAGAAGTGACAACTTGCCGCGCCGCGCTTCTGGAGATACTTCTGGTGGTATTCCTCGGCACGATAGAAGGTGGACGCGGGAGTGATTTCCGTGGCGATGGGCCGCTTCAATTTTCCGCTGGCTTCCAACGCGGCGCGGGATTTTTTCGCCACGGCCTCTTGTTCGGGCGAATGAAAGAAAATGGCCGTGCGGTATTGCGTGCCAAAATCGGGGCCTTGCCGGTTCATTTGGGTCGGGTCATGGATTTTCCAGAACGCATCGAGGAGCTGCTCGTAGCTGATCTTGGCGGGGTCAAACGTGACTTGCACTACCTCGGCGTGGCCGGTCTCGTCGGTGCAGACATCTTTATAGGTGGGGTTAGGCAGATCGCCGCCAGCGTAGCCCACCGCGGTGTCGATTACGCCGGGCAACTGCTGAAATGCCGCCTCTACACCCCAAAAACAGCCCGCGCCAAATGTGGCAATTTCCGACATAACCGTCTCCTGGCCAAATCTATGACTTAATCTCCGTCTCGCAGCTTAGCAAAAGGTAAGGTGAAAACCAGACAATTAGATGCGGCAGCACCAACTTCGATGCGGGCCGCGGACGCAGTAATGCTTAAGACTTTTTCGTGCTCGCACCAGCAAACGTTTTGAGTTTGGCTTCCGCCAGCGGCTTGTAAGGACTATTGACCGAGGCCGCCTGCGTAAACGCATCCTTTGCTTCCGCGTTGCGTTTTAGATTCAGCAGCGCAAACCCCAAGCGGTACTGATTGCGGGCGTAGCTGTTGGCGTCCTGTTTCAGCAAGGGTGCGGCGGTCTTAAAATTTTCGACGGCAGTGGCGTTTTCTTTCTTCTGGATGTTCACCTGTCCGAGCGCACTGAGCGCCAAGCCCTTTTGCAGCGAAACCTGCTGCTGCCACTGGTCGTCGGTGACACCTTCCGGTTTTGGCGCCGATCCAAGCAACTCGACGGCCTTTTTCGCCGATGTCTCAGCCTTGTCCAACTGCTCGCCCTTTTCGCTGTAGTAATCGGAAAGCAGCAACAGCATTCCGATATTATTGGGATCCTTGGCCAACAAACCGTTGGCAACTTCGAGCATTTTCGGTGCGTTCTGAGCCTGTTGATAGGAAGTTGCGGCCACGCCCAGCGCCTGCGTGGCGTAGGGTGAATCCGGGAACAGGTCGGCGAAATGTGTTAGCGCCACAGCACGTTTAGCAGCGTTGGGATTCCGGTATGCCACCATGTAAACCGATTCCTCGACGTACACGATGTTGTCCTTATTAGCGTCGAGGGTGTTGGATTTCTGGCGCTGCCAGGCTTCCTTCTCGGTGCCGTCAGGCGGCGGCGTAGCTTTGAAGCGCTGCAGAATGCCGCCGGCTTTTTCGCCGTAAGCCGAAACCTTGTCGGCGTCGCCCTTTTCATTTGCGGCGCGGATCATATTGACGGCGTTGTTGAAATTGTCGGGATCGACCGCGAAAAGCTTGTCGCCGTATTCAAAGGCCTTGTCGTAGTTTTTCTGAGCGATGTAGTAGTTGACGTATAGCTCATCGGCCACGGCCGCCATGTCGCCTTTGGCCAGATCCGCGGAAAACTTGTCAATAAGCGCGAGTTTTTGTGCTGGGTCCGTCGTCGCGTTGATTTCCGTCAGCGCCTTGTCCTCGTCGGACCCGGCGGCAATCGGCACAAATTTGCCAATCTGCTGCGCCGTAGCGACAGCGCTCAGCGAAGCGAGAAAAAGGAAAGTCGACAGGAAGCGGGAAGACGCTTTCATAAAGACCTCCACAGGCAGGAAATTGCGTGCATCTTAGCGCCGCTCCAGCCGCCAAGCAATCGAGTTCTGAGGCAGGTCGCTCTCGCCCTTGCTCACCTTTATGGCCGGATGAACTTGACGAACGATCTCGCTAAGCTAAGAGCATGCTGTTCATGGTCATCGAACAATTCCGCAACCGCGACGCTCGCGCGGTTGGGGAACGCTTTCGCCACAAAGGCCGAATGATGCCGGAGGACCTGAAGTATGTCTCGAGTTGGGTCGACGCCCAAGCCATGCGCTGCTTTCAGTTGATGGAGGCGCCGAGTGCGGAAGCTATGCAGCCCTGGGTGAAAGCCTGGGAAGACCTCGTCGACTTTGAGATTGTCCCCCTAGAAACGTCGCAGGAATTCTGGGAGAGGCTGGCCCGGGAACACTCCTGATTTGTGCCCTGTTGGCTACCGTGCCCCCGCGGGCACGCGGAGCGGCGTAGCCGTTGCAGGTCGGCGGCGGGGTGGGATACTAGCCATATGAGTAGCCTCAGCCTACGAGTTTTTCGAGGGCCCCTTTACGCCGGAATCGTTGCTGCCGTACTGTGCTGCGGGACAATTAGGACGTACGGCGATGAAATCCGCCTCAAAGACGGCAAGAAGCTTTATGGCGTGATCGTCGCGTATGAAGACAACATGTTCAAAGTCAAAACCGACTTTGGCTATGTGCTGGTGGAAAAAGACAAAATCGCGTCCATTGTGCCCTCGACCCCGGCCAGTGAAACGCCCAAATCCGAAAAGGTTCCTGCGGCAGACAAAAAACAGCCCGCTGATGGACAACCGAAAGCCGAACCCGCCGTGGCTTCCGGCGCGGATGCGACGGCAACGCCAGCTCCGACCAACACTAGCGTCAGGTCAGCGGATACCGCCGCGCCGAAGTACGAGAAGCCTGCTCCGAAAATCACCGCGACTGCCGTAAAGCCGGAAGTTCCTGCGACTGGCAAAACCAGCGCGGCCGTAGCCCCAAATTTGAGCTCGCCCGCAGCACCGACTGCGAGCCTTTCCGCTTCCGCTGCGCAACCCGCGGCCCCGAAAGAGCCGGAGCCTCCCGCGATGCGCGAGGCCGTGCAGGGCAATCTCTATACGAATTACACGCACGGCTTCAAAATGTACAAAGCGCCGAGCTGGCAAATTATCGAAGACGCCCGCCAAGGACTCCCCAACGCCATCGTGGCCATGGGCAGCTATAACCGGCAAACTTTGCTGGTGGTCGGCAAGGAAGATACTAAGGATCCTCTGGACTCGGCGGCAAAAAGCGTTGCGATGCGGCTGAAAGAAATCTACGACCATTACCAGGAAATCTCCCAGAAGAAAACTACCGTTGGCGGCCTGCCGGCTGTCGAGTATCACTATCGCGGAACCGCTGACGACCACGACTGGTCGGGCACGCTGGTCGTGATTTCCCGCGGCACCGATATCTTCACTGTGCTGGGCATGACCTATGCCGACAACGATCTGATTCAGATTCAGGAAAACATCATTGAACGCGCCGTCGCTAGCCTCGATTTCAGCGCGCACTAGTGTGTCGAGCGGCTGAACCTAGAGAGCTTCGCTTTGGGAAAACCAATCTTCAATTGGCTGCCGTGGTAGTCACTTCGGGTGGCTTCCGGTGCTCACGGATCAGCGCAATCAGCGCCTGTGCTGCGCGCGGCAAGCTCCGGTCCCGCCGGTAGATCAATCCGAGCTCGCGCGAAAGCTCCACACCTTCCACATTGAGCAGTTTTACTTCCCCGCTCTTTACCTGATCCTTCGCGAAGCTCTCGCTGATAATGGAAACGCCCGCGTCTGCACCGACAAACCGTTTGATCATGCCGATGCTCGGCAATTCCATCACCACGCGCAACTTCGCGCGATACGGCCGGAACAATTTGTCCAACACCTGCCGCGTATAACCCGTCCGCGGAAAAATCAGCGGCTGGCTGGCGACTTCTTCGAGCGTAATCTTCGAACGATGTGCCAGCGGGTTTTTCGAACTAACCATGAACCGCAACCGGTCTTTGGAAATGTGATGCACCTTCAGATTCGGCGACTTGATGGGCAGCGTAGCGATACCAACATCCACCGAGCCATCTTCCACCCGCTGCAAAATCTTGTGGCTAAAGTTGCGGTAAATGCTGATGTGCACCAGCGGATACCGCCGATGAAACTCCGCGAAAATATCCGGCAGCAGATACAGGCAGGTAGCTTCGTTCGCGCCAAAAACTATGGGCCCTTGCACCACGTCCCCGCGATCGGCAACCACCTGCACCGACTCATCTCGTAAACGCAGTAGCCGCTCGGCATATTCGAACAAAACTTCTCCGGCGGGCGTTAGTTCCACCGATTTGGCGGAGCGGTCCAACAAGCGGGCGCGGTAGGCCTGCTCGAGCTGGCGAATTTGCGCGCTCACCGCCGATTGCGAGCGGAACACCTTCTGGCCCGCACGCGAAAAGCTCTTGAGCTTGGCGACATAAACGAAAGTAGAAAGTTGATCGAAGTCCATAGGTGATCGCTGGCCGAGAATTATAGCGGATATGCGCCGCTATCTAGCGAACAAACATGCTCCCTTCAAGCCGAAACCGCCGCTTGCGAAACCGAAACGCTGGCTGCCGGCGAGGCGCTCAGAATCAACTCGCCGCGAGCACGCCCGAGGCCGGCGAGCACCGGTTCCCAAGTCGCCGCAATCGTGCCCTGGAAATGCACCGGCTGGACACGTAACAGAGGAACCGCTCCGCGCCGCGACAAAATCCGCCCGGCTCGCGGGCTATTCGTGAATTGCACGTGCTCTTCCAACACTTGCCGCAACCAGGCCTCTTCCTGGCCGCTGATTTCCGCCAGCTCCACGAAATCGCGATGGAGCACTTCATCCGCTTCACCGCGCAAAACGTAAGACAGCCCGCCAGTCATTCCCGAACCAAAATTCAAGCCGCATGGCCCCAGCACCAGCACCACGCCGCCGGTCATATACTCGCAACCGTGTTGACCCACGCCTTCCACCACCGCGAGCGCGCCCGAGTTGCGCACGCCAAACCGTTCTCCGGCCCGCCCCGCGACAAACAAACTGCCCGAAGTAGCTCCGTACAGAACCGTATTGCCCACGAGCACATCGCCACGCCGCGAAGCCGCCGCACCCGCCGCAATCGCAATCGTGCCGCCCGAAAGGCCTTTCCCCACGTAGTCGTTGGCTTCTCCCGCCAGCCGCAGGGTGATGCCTTCCGCCAGAAACGCGCCAAAGCTCTGCCCTGCCGAGCCGTGAAATTCATTGGCGACTTCCTCGGTTTTGGCGGCCGCCGGGTTCGCCATATTGCGCCGGCGCATCGATTCGCCGCTCATTCCCGCGCCCACGCTGCGGTCCGAATTTTGGATCGGCTGCGGCCCTGGATGCGGATCGTACGCAGCCGTGAAGCGCAGCGCGTCTTCCCGCGCGGCCGCATGCAAAGCCGGCGATTGCAGCGGCGCCACGCGCAACGACTCCGAAATCGGCACAATCAGCAGCGGGTCCACGCCCGAACGCGCACTCAACCGGTCATACCATCCCGTCAGCTCGCTCAACGAATGCGCGCCCAGTTGCGCCAGGCGGGCCCGCACCTCTTCCGCCAGCGAGCGGAAGTACGCCACGACCATTTCCGGCTTTCCCGCAAACCGCGTGCGCAGCTTTTCATCCTGCGTAGCGATGCCCACCGGGCAAGTATTCAAATGGCATTGCCGCGCCATCACACAACCAATCGCCAGCAGCGCGGCCGTCCCAAACCCAAACTCATTGGCGCCAAACAGCGCACCCACAATAATGTCGCGCGCAAATTTCAAGCCGCCGTCCACCCGCAGGGCCACCCGCGAGCGCAATCCCGCGCGCACCAGCGTGTCGTGCGTTTCGCGCAGACCGATTTCCCACGGCAGGCCGGTGTTCTTGATCGAAGTGAGCGGCGAAGAACCCGTTCCGCCGTTGTGCCCACTGATCGTGATCACGTCCGCGCCGGCCTTCGCCACGCCCGCCGCAATAATCCCCACTCCCGCTCCAGACACCAGCTTCACGCCAATGCGCGCGCCGGGATTCACCGCGCGCAAGTCGTGGATGAGCTGCGCCAGATCCTCGATGCTGTAAATATCGTGATGCGGCGGCGGTGAAATCAACGGCGTGCCCGGCGTGGCATGCCGAATCCGAGCAATATATTCAGTCACCTTGCGCGCCGGAAGCTGGCCACCTTCGCCGGGTTTCGAGCCCTGCGCCATTTTGATTTCCAGCTCTTCCGCGTGCACCAGATAATCCGCCGTTACGCCAAAGCGCCCGGAAGCGACTTGCTTGATTTTATTCGCCGCAGCCGGCTCGAACCGGTACGTATGGGGATCCTCGCCGCCCTCCCCGGTGTTGCTGCGCGCGCCGATCATGTTCATCGCCACAGCCAGCGTGCGATGCGCCTCGGGACTCAAGGAACCCAGCGACATCGCCTGCGTACTGAACCGCCGCAAAATTTCGCCAGCAGGTTCCACTTCCTCGATTGGAATCGGCGTGCCCGGCACCGTCTCCAGCAAATCGCGCAAAAAGATCGGCCCTTCGTGTTCGGCTAATTCATCAAAGGCCGAGAATTTCCCAGCCTCGGGTGCTTTCACATGTGCGTGTAACCGCCGCACCACCTCTGGCGAGGTGGCGTGCAATTCCGCTCCTTTGCGAAACCGATACAGACCTGCATCACTCCACTCCACCGCAGGACCCGCGAAAGCCGCCGTGTGCATCCGCAAATAGTCGCCCAGCAACTCATCCAGCGTCTTTGCGCCGGGATAGTCTGCCGCATCCTCAAAAAACGAAGTGGATACTTCTTCCGACAATCCGACCATCTCAAACAAATGGCTGTTGCGGTAGCTGGCCAGCGTCGAAACGCCCATGCGCGCCAGAACCTTCCGCAGCCCGGCATGAATCGCCGCGCGCATGTGCGCTGCACCCTCCGCTTCCACCGCTTCCGCAAATTCTTCCGCAAGATACGGCACCACCGCGGTCGCTCCCGCGGCGATCAACAAAGCCACATGATGCGTATCAAAAATCTGGGCTGACTCCACCACCAGTGGCACATCCGGCAGCCCTTCCCGCACCATCGTCTTCCACACCGCACCCGTCGCCAACAACGCCGGGAGCGCCGCCTTTTCTGCAGCAATTCCGCGGTCAGACAGGAGGAGGAGGCCCGGGCGACCGCCGCTACTCAGAGGGGTAGAAGATAGCTGAGCAACCGCGCGGCGCGCGCCCGGGACTCCCAGGGCGGAAGACCACGTCATTTCGATTCGCAAAGCAGGATCAAAAATCTCGGAAAGCTCAGCCAGTTGGCCACAACTCAGCAGCGGGCTGCTCAACGTCACGCCATTCTTCAGATGCGTTTCCAGCGACATCACGTGCGTTTCGCGCAACGGATCGATCGGCGGATTGGTTACCTGCGCGAAGCGCTGCTTGCAGTAATCCCACAGCGTGCGTGGTAACATCGAAAGAAATGCCGGTGGCGCGTCGTCGCCCATGCTCCAGTCGGCTTCTTTGCCATGCGCTAGCGCGGAAAACAGCGTCTTGAACTGATCTTCTGTCCAGCCCGCGGCACCGGCGACCCGTTTTGCTTTGATATCGACAGAGGCCGATGGCGCTGTTGGCGTGCTCAGATACCTCACCGGCACGACCGGCGTCTTTCCCTGATGCATCGCCAACCGCTTCAAAATCTCGCGCCAACGCAGAAAGACGCCCGTCGCCGGATTGGCCAGAATCATTTCTCCCGGCCCCAGCCGCTGCCGCTCCGCGATCCGCGCCTCGTCCAAGTCCACCAGGCCCGTTTCCGACCCGGCGATCAGCAACCCGTCGTGCGTCAGCGTGTAACGCAAAGGCCGCAGCCCGTTCCGGTCCAGCTTCGCGCCCACGAATTGTCCATTCGAGAAAATCAGGGCCGCCGGCCCATCCCACGGCTCGCTCTGCTGCGTGAGCCGCGTCAAGGCCGCGCGAATATCGCGCGAAAGCAGCGGGTCATTTTCAAACGCCGGCGGCACCATCGCCAGCATTGCCTCTTCCGGTGGCAAGCCTTGCAAAAGCTTCAATTCGAATGCGTTGTCAAAACTCGCCGAGTCGCTGACGTTGCTTTCCAGCGGCTCGAACCACGCGCCGACTGTCAGTCGCTTGCGCAGCTCGCCTTCTTTGGCGCGCAGCCAGCGCCGGTTCGATACGATCGTGTTGATCTCACCGTTGTGCGCCACATGCCGGAACGGCTGTGCCAGATGCCACGACGGCTGCGTGTTGGTGGAATATCGCTGGTGAAAAATCGCGTAGTTCGTCGTAAACGTTTCGTCGCGCAGATCTTCGTAGAACTGGGGAAACTGCCACGGCGTCAGGAGCCCCTTGTAAACCACCATCTGCGAGGATAGCGAACAAATGTAACAGCGTTCCGGCAACTGGTTTTCTGCCCGCTTCCGGAGGAGCGCCAGCCGCCATTCCAAACGCGTATCGTTCCGCCCCGCATGAAAAGGCGCAACAAAGAACTGCCAAATCTCCGGTTTGGTCTCCAAGGCGCGGCGCCCCAGAGCGTTCGTATTCACCGGTACCCGCCGCCAACCGAGGATGCGCAGCCGCTCGGTATCCGCCGCGGACTGGATCGCCGCCTTTGCTTCAACCACCGCTCCAGCCGGAAACAACGCAAAGCCCAAACCAAACCTCTCGGGCAGCTCGATGCCCTGCTCGAGTGCGCGTGCCCGGAAAAACTCGTGTGGCAGAGAGGTCAGCAGCCCGGCGCCGTCTCCGCTGGCGCCATCCGCATCTACTCCGCCGCGGTGCGTTAACCGTTCCAACGCGGTCAGCGCAATCTGGATAATCTCGTGGCTCGCTGGACTCCCCAGGCGCGCGACGAAGCCGGTGCCGCAGGCATCATGGTCGGGATGTCCCCAATTGGGATGCCGAGCCTTCTCGCGAGAGACACGCCTCGGGTACATACCATTGTCTTAAAGGCGCTTTCCGTGGATGTACAACGCAGATTTTCTATGGATCAAATCGAATTACTGACGGCAAGGTCTGCCATCTCGCCTGTCCGGAGCTTTGACCGCGCGAGGACTAATTCCCGCCCAATCCCAGAACTTGGCGTAGGGCGCTCCGGTCCGCCCCGGATCCCGCAAAATCATCAAACGTAGACTGCGCCGCTTCGATGATGTGCCGCTTGATGAACGGCGCTCCTTCGCGCGCGCCTTGTTCCGCCGACTTGATGCAGCACTCCCATTCCAGAATGGCCCAGCCCGGAAAATTGTATTGCGTCAGCTTCGAAAAGATTCCGCGAAAGTCCACTTGTCCGTCGCCCGTCGACCGGAACCGTCCGGCCCTCTGTAACCAGGGCTGGTAACCGCCGTATACCCCTTGCCGGCCGCTGGGGTTGAACTCCGCGTCCTTCACATGAAACATCTTGATTCGCGAATGGTAAAGGTCGATGAATTGCAAGCAGTCCAACTGCTGCAACACGAAGTGGCTCGGATCGAGCAAAATATTCGCTCGCGGATGCTCCTGCACCCGCCCCAGAAACATTTCGAACGACGCACCGTCGTGCAGATCTTCGCCCGGATGAATTTCGAAGCAGAGATCGACTCCCGCTTCGTCGAAAGCATTCAGAATCGGCAGCCAGCGCTTCGCCAGTTCATCAAACGCCGTCTCCACCAGTCCTACTGGCCGCTGCGGCCACGGATAAATGTATGGCCACGCCAGGGCGCCCGAGAAAGTCACATGGGCGCGTACCCCAAAATGCTTCGAAGCTCGCGCCGCTTGATATAGTTGCTGCACCGCCCATTCCTGCCGTGCACGCACATCTCCCGCTCCGCGCAGTTGCGGCGGCGCGAATCCTGCGAACAGCGTGTCGTACGCCGGATGCGACGCCACCAGTTGCCCCTGCAAATGCGTGGAAAGCTCCGAAATCGCCAGTCCATGCTTCGCCGCAACGCCCTGCACCTCATCGCAATATCCCTGGCTCTCCGCCGCGCGCTTCAAATCAAACAACCGCCCATCCCACGTTGGAATCTGCACCGCCACATAGCCCAGTCCCGCCGCCCACGCGCAGATCGCATCGAACGAGTTGAACGGTGCGCTATCCGAAGCGAATTGCGCCAGAAAAATCCCTGGCCCTTGGATCGTTTTCATCTTCCAGCTCCTCTGCGTCCTCGCGTGCTCTTCGATTAGCTCTGTGTTGTACGTGATTTGGCGAACGGAAGCAATTGCCGTGCCTGGCTGGCCGTGCAATCAGCGGTGCTGCCCCACTGACAACCATCCTCTGCATACTGCTGCGCACGGCGGTGCTTCAGGAGTGTTTGGCTGGCAAATTCGCAGTTCAGGAACCGCCAGATTTCGCGGGCGCCGGCAAAACCGTCGGCACCGACCAGTGCACGTCGCGGAACTGCCATTGCCCGTTCTCCTTTTCGGCCACCCCGGTAAAAAATCCATTGGACATCATCGTCTGTCCGCCGGCGGTCGTCAGCACTTCGCGATACGTTGTCGCTACCACCGCGAACCTCGCGGTCAACGGATCCACGCGGATCTCATCGCCCCATTGCAACGCAATGCTCTTGAACGTCTTGGCGACGTTCTGAATCCCTTCGCTTGCCGACCGGCTGTCGCGAAACGCCAGCGACCCGTTCACCGCCATGAAGAACGCCGGAGTGTCCGCAAAATGCCCACGCCAGGCGGCCGGGCCGTCTTTGCTCACGTCGTGCGCTACATTGCGCAGGAACGCACGCACCCCGTCCGTCTCGGTCTGTTGTTCGTCCGGCGTCAGGGAGCTCTCCACATGCAACCCACACCCCGCTACCCAAAAACACGCTGCAACCACCAACCACCTCAAAAACCCGTGCATAATCCACCTCGCTTGCCAGTCTCTCCGCGCTCAGGACACCGCGCAGCGTTGCCGGAGTATAACAATGCACTACGCAAACTCGTTCCGCACTTCCAAGCTCCGAGCTTTGCTCTCTGCTCTTTGAACCGAGCTTTCGGCGCATTGCTGAGACAGAGCCGTTGGCACGAGCAGCTGTCGTCTCACATTACCGAAAATGGGGGCCCGGATTTTGCGATGGGAAAGAACTGCTGCGATTTACCCGCGCGCGGTGATCCGGTACGCCACTCCGCACTTGTACTGCTTGTCCGGAACGATTTCCACGACCCAGGCAATTTTCGCCGGCACAAAAATGGTATTCCCGCCCGGCGCGTACGGGACGGCCACTTCAATCTCACTGTTCTCGAAGTACTTTTTCCGGCTCTTGAAACAAATTCCGCCCTTGGACATATCCTCGCAGGTCACCACGTCGTCATTCATGCCGGAGCGCCTTACGCAGGCCTTATAACTCACCTTCATCCGTGAATGCTTTCGCCGGTTTTCCTGCTTTAGCGGAGCCACCACCGGCGCCGCTGGGCTTTGTGTCTGCACCGCGGGCGCGGCGCTCGACACTGGCGTCGGCTCGGCCACCACCACACTCCCCGATTTTTGCCCCAGCGCCGACGCGCCCGGCGCGCTTCCCGCCCCACTCTCCGGCCCGCCATCGAAGCCGGCGGCCACTAAAACCGGTAGTTCTTCGGCTGTCTTTCCCGATCGTTTCCACAACGTGGAATCGTGGCATTCCTTGCAGTACCGTACGATCCCGTCATTGATCATCAGCACATCTGACTCAACGTCAATGTGCTCCACTGTCTCCCGCAATCCGCACGTCGCGCACTCGAGCGCCACCCGTCGCGCCTCTTTCTCCTTCTGCGAAACCGGCGCAAAGTCGATGCCCCAAAAATCAATCAGCGTCGAGTCGATGAACGCCACGCCGTACGTGAACAGCTCGCCTTCGTCCCCGATGCGCCCAACCACTCGCACCACCGCCTCCCGGTTCGTATCCAGGTAGCGCACAATCACTTCCTGCTCTGCGTACAACTTATAAGTGGAAACGATGCCCGCCCCATGCCGGCTTAGCAGCACGGTCTTGGTCATCTCCGAAAAACCCTTGCCTTCCATGTCGCTGCCGGTCAAAAGGATAGCCACTTCCTTCGGAATACGGCTGCTCCGGCGCATGGTCTCGTAAGACACGAATAGATACCTTGAGGGAAGCTTCTTCCTGCCAGAGTACCCGCAACCCGGCTCTTCCTGCCCATAAATTGAGCGCCAACGTTCCTCGCGTGCAAGAGCCGCTTCGCCTCTTACTGACCGTAACCCTCCCGCCTATCTCCCTGCATTTCCCGGTGAAACGCCCCACGTCCCAGGCGCACTATGTCTCAAGTGTGTTTCCGCGAGCTCCCTACCGCTCCTCTCACCAAGCGGTGGTTGCGGAGCCGGTACGGAGCATCAGGCCGATGACTCAGCCCCCGATTCACGATGTGCTTGACCTCGAATTGCAACAGGTCGAAGCCTCCCGCACCCTCCGCCTCGATCCCGATCTCCAGCGTCCGCGAGCCGCCAACAGCCTCATCGGCCTCGCTTTCTCCGGCGGCGGCATTCGCAGCGCCACCTTCAATCTCGGCGTCCTGCAGGCTCTCGCCAGAAAACACCTGCTCCGCTCGCTCGACTACCTCTCTACCGTCTCCGGCGGCGGCTACATCGGCGGCTGGCTCATGGGCTGGATGTATCACCAGGGCCTCGGCATCCACGAAATCGAAGATCGCCTCGCCACTCCTCCCGCCGTCCCCAACCAGGCTAGCGACCCTCCCGAAGTCCATTTCCTCCGCGACTACAGCAACTATCTGACCCCACGTAAGGGCGTCCTCCGCGCCGATTTCTTGGCTTTCGCCGCCAGCTATATCCGCAACACGCTCCTTAACCAGATCATCCTCGTCCTCGCGCTTCTTTCGCTTCTCCTGGTACCTCGCACCATCGTTTTCTTTCTCCACGCCCTTGAAGACCTCGAAGAAATGGCGCAGTCCACCTTCCCCGCCTACTGGCAGCCCTATATGGAGTCGCAATACTTCGCGCTCGCCCTCGGCCTCCTCTTCGGGCTGCTCGCCGTCATTTTCATTGGCTTGAACCTCGAAACTGTCGACCCCCACGAGGGCCGGCGCGACCGCTGGTTCGCCTACCCCTGGGCCGTCCACGTCTTCATCATTGTTCCCCTGCTCCTCTCTTCTGCCCTCTTTACCTACGGCTCCAGCCAGTTCCTAACGGAATGGGGCATTCTTGATCATCCCGAATTTCGCGCCCCGCTGATGGGTATCGGCCTCTACTTTGGCCTCTGGAGCGGGGCCTGCCTCGTTCGCCGCCTCGTCCACGCTTCCAAGATTCGCAAGGAAAGAAAAGCCGCTGACGCCAAAGCCAACGACACTCTGAACGGCGGCGCTCCCGTCAGTTCGCTGGTGATGCTTACCGCCGCTCTCACCGGCTGGCTCATTGGCTATTTGTTTCTTCCCTTCTCCAAACTCCTCATCCCGGCTAACGCACCACCCGGCGTCACCTTCAACAAGTGGCATATCGTCACCTTCGGCACTCCCGCCGCCATTTTGATCATGCTCATTGCCGGCATGCTGCACATTGGCCTCATGGGCCGCGGCATGAGCGACGCTCACCGCGAATGGTGGGGCCGCCTCGGCGGCTTGCTCATGCTTTTCGCCATCTCCTGGCTCGCCCTCTTTCTCATCGCCGTCTACTTCCCCGCCGGCCTCGGCAACTTGCTCAACTCGCAGCTCCACGGCTATCACGTCACCTTCACCAGCGCCGCCCTCTGGGTGCTCTCCACCGCTTACGGCGTTTTTTTCGGTAAAAGCGAGAAAACCAGCAAATGGAATCCCGACGCCTCGCTCACCAAAAAGCTCCTCACCCTCGCCGCCAAAATGACCCCCTACATCTTCATCCTCGGCCTCTTGCTTCTTCTTTCTCTCCTCGCGTCCCTCGCCGCCAACCAAATCATGGGCCTCGACGGCCAGACCCTCGCCATCCCCAGCGATCTCGACTTTGACTATCGGGTTCCGCTCCTTTGTCTGCTCTGCTTTCTCGGCGCCCTCGCTGTCTCCTGGCGCGTCGACATCAACGAATTCTCCGTCCACTACCTCTATCGCAATCGCCTCGTCCGCTGCTATCTAGGCGCCTCCGTGCCGCGTCGCAACGGACAGCCTTTCACCGGCTTCTCCGAAAAAGACAATCTCCCGCTCAAGGAACTGCAAATCCCATTGCACTCGCAAAACGCCCGCGACGCTCGCCCTATCCCCATTCTCAATACCAGCCTCAACGTCGTCCGCGGCAAGGAACTCGCTCTGCAAACTCGCAAAGCCCGCTCTTTCGCACTCACTCCGCTTTTCAGCGGCTTCACCCGCGCCGTGCCCGGCAAACGCGAGTGGGACTCCTTCTACGGCCCGACCGCCAAGCTCGCTTCCAAGCTTCCCGGCTTCAAGAACGGCGTAACTCTCGGCACGTCCGTGGCTGTCTCCGGCGCCGCTGCCAGCCCAAACATGGGCTCTTATTCCGATCCCGGCTTGGCGTTTCTGATGACTCTTTTCGACGTCCGTCTCGGTTGGTGGGTCGGCAATCCTTGCCGCAAGGAGTGGAACAACGGCAGCCCGCGCATTGGCTTTCTCTGTTTATTGGAAGAACTTCTCGGCCTCGCCAGCGACGAAAGCAAATACGTCTATCTCTCCGATGGCGGCCACTTCGAAAATCTCGCCATTTACGAACTCGTTCGCCGCCGCTGCAAACTCATCATCGCCAGCGACGCTTCCTGTGATGGAAAGTACGACTTCGGCGACTTACAAAACGCCATTGAACGCTGCCGCACCGACTTCGGTGTCGAAATCACCGTGGACGGCCTCGACAAACTCACGCCCAAGCCCGCTCCCGATGGCGTCGGCATTGGCCAGTGCGAACAGCATTTCGCCATCGGCAAAATTCACTACAATCCCGACGCTCCCGAGCAGGACGGCACCATCATCTATCTCAAGCCCGCGCTGGTCCCGGGCGATCCCTCCGATGTCCTCGGCTACGCCCGCAAAAACGAATGCTTCCCCCACGACACCACCGCCAATCAGTGGTTCGACGAAGCGCACTTCGAAAGCTACCGCGCCCTCGGCTTCGCCACCGCCGAAGCCGCCTGCAAAACCATCACCGACGCCATCCAGCACGCGCTCGCCCCTGCCCCAGCAGCGCCCGCATCTGCAGAATCTTCGCCTTCACCCACCGCCATCCTCACCACCCCCTGATCCAGCGAGGGAACGCAGTTTCCTTTTGGGGACACGATACATCGTGCCCGTCTGCGGGGTGCCGCAGCCCTTAATTAAGGGTGCAGCTTTTCTGTTCTCTGCCGGCGTGCCGGCTTGTCTCTCTACTTCCCCGGCAACAACGTGCTCTGGCTGGCCACACACTGCCACGTTCCCCCGCGCCGAATCCACGTATCCGTAAACCGCGACCGAATCGTGTAAGCCTTCCCCTTGTTCGTCCCCGTCTCTCGATAAATTCCCGTCGCCACCGCCGCGTCGCCGTACACCTGGACGCTCAGCCCTTCGTCGTAAATGTGGTCTGCCTTCTGCTCCGGCGCCACAATCCACTTCATGTACTCGGCCTTGTGCATGAACGTCCCATCGTAATCCGTGTACACCAAAGAATCCGCCAGCAGCGCCCCCACCTCGTTCACTTCTTGCTTCGCCTCCGCCTGATTCCACGCCCGCTCCAACTGCCGCACCTGTATTTCATCCGCGTTAATCGCCTTATCCTGCCGCCCTGCTCTGCCAGATTCTCCGGAAGCCACCGCCGTTCGAACCAACGCACCCACCACCACGCCACAAATCGCCGCTACTCCAGCGCACACCAAAATCACCCGAATCCTGCGCCCCATAAGCACACCCGCCGCCATTCGCCTCATCGTCACTCACCTCAATCCAGTCGTGTTAAGTACTCGCCGTTGCCTGAAGGCCGTGCCTACACAAATTTCTCGCATCTTACCAACAATCCGCCGGCGTAGCGCCGAACTCCGCACTGGTTTGCACCGGAAATCACTACTCGCTAGCGCCGCGACGCTTGGCCGCCTTAATTCTGGGCGGCTAGGTGCTATCATTCTGCCCAAATCCTAGTCCCAGCTGCGGCGCATCAGCCAATTCTCGGAGGTGGCTGAACCTATGGATCCTGCCGCCATTCGCGATCAAATCGACAAAATTCTGCACAGCCACAGCCTCGCGACCAAGAGCCAGCTTTGTAAACTCCTGGAAGTCCTGCACAACAACATCGATTCACAAGACACTTTAGGGCCTGACCGGGTAATCAAGGAGTTGTGGCCAAACGAAACCAAAACCAAGCGCGCTGCCGATGTGGCTACGGAGATGAATCGCTTGCGCCATGCCCTGGAGTCCTATTACACCGAGGAGGGTCGCACTGACCCCATCAGAATTAGTCTTCCGAAGCGTTCCCCGGCCGCTGGGAATGGCCGGTCAGAAAAGCGTTGGATCGTCGCGGTACCGCGCCAGGTCACCCTAGATCCAGTATCCGAAAATCAACGACCGCAGTCACAGGAGGGGAGCCAGAAAGCTCTCAAGATTACTGCGCTGGTTGTCGCGCTCTGCTTCGTACTCGCCAGCGCTGGCTACTTCTTCTTCCCGTTGTTGACCATGCCCGGCCAGCCGCGCCTCGCGCGCCGGGAGGGTTCCACCTTGATCATCATGGATGCCCAAGGAAAAGAACTTTGGAGGAAAACCTTCCCTGAAGGATTTGGTCCGGAGTCGTATTACGGCAAGAGCCCCGGGACACGTGTCTGGTTCGCGGACCTCGACGGGAAAGGCCGTACGAGCGTGTTGTTTTCTTATCTGCCCGCCCCGGATTCGCAACCCCACTCATCGACACTGATCTGCTATTCCGACCGTGGCGACGAAAAATGGCGTTGGACTCCCGGAAGAGCCTTGCCGGAAGTCGGGCAGACCGCCCCTTATAAGACGTTCTCACTTGGAATATTGCGAGCAACGGAAAAGCAACCTGTTCGAATCGTCGTTCTGGATGACCTCCCCTGGCGCGGCGGGCCGAGCCAGATCGCGGTCCTCAACTCCTACGGCAAAACTCTTTCGGAATACTGGCATTCCGGTGGCTTGCGGGATATGGCCGTGGCCGACCTCGAGGGGGACGGCAAAGAAGAGATTATCGCAACGGGCCTTGCTCACGGCTATAACTACCAAGCGACCTTGCTGGTGCTCGATCCAGATCGCGTTTTTGGTGCCTCGAAGGAAGTCCAACCCGAGTTTCAGATTCATGGCTTCGGGATGGCCCAGGAAAAGTTGCGTCTGCTATTTCCGCGGAGTGACCTGAACAGCGCGTCTTTCCAGTACAACTTTGGCGTCGAGCCCACGGTTCAAGACGGCCATTTGCGCCTGAAAGTGCTGGAGTGCGTCGCCCCCATTGGCTGTCCGATTTGGTACGAGTTGGACAAAAACCTTCATTTGGTCGCGGCACATCCGGGAAATGACGAATTTCGCGAGGCTCATGACCGGTTTTTTCAGGCCGGCAAAGATGCGCATACCCTGAGCCCCGAAGAGCAGGCTGCCTTCCTCAGAGTTCGCTGCCTCGCAGGGTGCCCGTCCGAGTTCGTTCCTGTCGCTCAAACCTATAGCCCGGGAGGCTCCTTCGAAACGGGTTGGAACACCCGAAGAAATCCACATGGAGTCTGGTCCTACGGCTATTCGTCCGGCTTCACAAATCCCATTGCGCTCTACGACAAAACCGCCCGGAATGGCATCAACGGACCAAACACGCTCTACTGGTTGTCATCCTCGGTCGACAATCGCACCTCGCCAGCCGCGGAATTCAACCACGGGCCTTCCAGCAACGACGGCAACATCAACTTCTTGGCCAACGAGTTTCTGCTCGTCGCTGGCGTCGGCGGCCAGTATTCTGATGCGATCTTTACTGCGCCCGCCGATGGCGAGTATTTCTTGGACGGCAGCTTTCGCGGCGCCCAATACGGTGTCGGCACCGTCGCCGGTATCGTCTCCAATGGAAAGGTCGTGTTTCGTTCCAACATCACTTCCGCTGGCCAGCTTGCGCCATTTCGCTTCACCCTTAACTTACAGGCTGGGAACACCGTGGTGTTTTCCGTAGGAGCGGGCAGCGGGGCGCAAAATACTGGTCTCCGGGTGACGCTCACCAGGCCCTGCAGCCTCACGGATAGGCCTATGTCCGGTCCGACCGGACAGATCACTTGTTCGGGTCGTCCTGAGTAGAACCTGCCGGTCGCAACCAGCTGGCCGTTTTTCTCCAGCTCCACGGCACGCCGCTTGGAACGGTGCCTTCAGGCGCTATTCGCACACCCACCCTGCATCGCGCAAAGTAAGCCGCGCCCGTCGTGTGGCTTGCCGAAGTTGGAAATACGCCCTGTATTTTCAATGCTTTTCGAGGAATTGCAATCAAAAAATCCGCTGAAAGGTGCAACTAAACCGGCGCGGTGAGAAGCGCGATTTCATACCAATTTCATATCATCTCCGGTCCGCACATATTGACCCGCGCCTCGCTTCACGACGAGTATGGGCGCACTTGCGACCTCGTTCCCGCAAAATCGGGGTGCCTTCTGAAACAGGACTGCGTCCCTGATTGCGAACGCCTGGTCGTCGATCCGCTCAGGGCTATTTGTGGCTCTCGCCTTCGCGTGGCGGAGCATCGCCTGGCGCAACGCGGCCGGGGTGGCAACAGACACTCGCATTGGCAATCTGGAGATTCGGGGGATAGGCAATGAGACATAGATCGTCGCTTCGTCGTTCATTCGGCCAGGGTACCTTTCCTTCACGTGGAAGGCTTTCCGCCAAACAGCGGAAACCCGGCCCACGCGCCATTCTCGTCATCAGTCTGGTCGCTCTAGCGGTCGCTTGCCTCGTACAGATGTACGGCTCCTGGGCAACCTCCGCGGCAGCGCAAGGCAGTGGAGGAAGCTGTGCCGCTGGCTTCACGGTCGTCGATGTCACCGGCGCTGGCACGGGCATGCTCCAGGGCGGAGGCGGTACCGGCATCAACGCGAACGGAGACATTGTCGGAACTTACGTGACCACTAGCGGGAGCGTGCTGAATTTAGCGCACGGTTTTGTGCGCGTCGCCGCGACGGGCACCACTACGACCTTCGATGCTCCCAACGCCGGCACCAACAAAAATGAAGGAACTTTCGCCGTCTCCATCAACGACAGCGGCGTCATCACGGGAGTTTCGTCCGACTCCATCACGGCCGAACACGGCTTCGTTCGCGCCGCTGACGGCACCATGACCGAATTCGATGTTCCCGCCGCTCCCACCAATGTCACCCATCGCGGCACCAGCCCGACGAGTATCAACGCCTCGGGAGTTATCACCGGGATGTACGAGACCGCCGACACCGTTCGCCACGGCTTCGTTCGCGCCACCGACGGTACCATCACCGCTTTCGATGTTTCTGCCGCCGGTACTGGTCTCACGGAGGGAACCATACCGCTGCGCATTAACGCCGGCGGAGACATCACTGGTTTTTATGTCGACGCAAGCCATCTATCCCACGCGTTCATTCGCGCCGCCGATGGCACCATAACCGCGCCTATCGACGCACCCGGCGCGGGCACGACTGGTGGCGGGAGCGGCTTCGGTTTCGGCGGAACTATCGCCGTCGGGATCGATACCGCCGGCGACATCGCCGGAATCTATGCGGACACCAACTCCGTCTATCACGGCTACCTGCGCACCGCCGGCGGCACCATCGCCACTTTTGATGTGACCGGCGCGGGTACCACCGGTCTCTTTCCGGGCACCATTCCCACCAGCATGAACCCGGGCGGAGACATCGCCGGCTTCTACGCGGATACCACCGGCATAAATCACGCCTTCCTTCGTAATTTCACCACCACCACCATCACCGCTCCACTCGACGCTCCAAACGCCAGCAAGTCCGGCATGTTCAACGGCACCGTGCCATTTGGCATCAATGCCTCGGATGCGCTCACCGGCCTCTACTTTGACGCCAACGTGGTGCTTCACGGCTTTGTCTACGGTGCGTCAGCTTCGGCAGCTGCACCCATTTTCAGTCCTGCGCCCGGCACTTACCCGCCGACCCAAAGCGTGACCATCTCCGACGCTACCACTGGCGCATCCGTCTACTACACCACCGACGGATCAACTCCCTCTCCCGGCTCCGGCACGACGCAGCTCTACAGTGGGCCGATTATGGTGAGTTCCACGGAAACCATTAACGCCATCGCATCGGCCACCGGCTGTGCGAACAGCTCAGTCGCCACCGCCACCTACACCATCGCGCCGGCCGCCGCGACGCCGACGTTCTCTCCCGCCGCAGGCACCTACACCTCCGCGCAGACCGTCACTATTTCCGACGCTACCACCGCCACGACCATCTACTACACGACGAACGGCGCCACCCCGACCACTGCCTCCACCGTCTACAATGGCCCGATCGCCGTCGGTTCCACAGAAACCATCGAGGCGATTGCCGCAGCCACCGGCTTCTCCAACAGCGCCGTCGCCAGCGCCACTTACACACTCAATCTCCCGACACCTGATTTTCAGGTCTCCGTAGCCCCCACGACTCTGACGATTGTCGCCGGGCAGAGTGGGACCGCCACGTTTACCGTGACGCCCGAGAACGGCTTCAATTCGGCTGTTAGTTTTGCTTGCAGCGGATTGCCTTCCGAGGCGACCTGCGCATTTAACCCAACGTCGGTGACGCCCAATGGCAAAGCCATCACCAGCACTTTGACCGTTACCACCACCGCTCCCAGCTCCGCTCTTTTATCCCTTCCCGAGTTTTCGCAGCCCTTTGCCTACGCCGCGCTCGTCCCCGTTCTGGTGTTGCTGCTCGCGTTCACCGTGAAGCGCAAAGCAACTCCCAGTTTCAAGCTGGCTAGCTTGTTGCTCCTCTTGGCAGCGACCTGCATCCTGGCCTCATGTAATAGCGGCACCAAAACCGTCGCGAACCCAGGGACGCCCGCCGGAAACAGCACCGTGTCTGTCTCCGCGGCCACGAGCGGAGCCGGCGCCATCACTCACGGCGCCACCCTGACCATCACGATCACAGAATAAACCTTCGACGGTACAGGGCGCCCGCGTTTTCTTCTTTGGGCGCCCAACTTTCATTCAGCGGCTTGTCCGCGTTGTCGCCCGGCAGCCACCCAAGGTCGAGAGAAACGCTTAGGGGGCAAGACCGTCTTAACAGGAGCTTCCTGTGGACATACCACAGGACAAGTGGCATGCTCCTGTGGGCATACCACAAGTCGCGAGGCTGAGGCCATTGATACCGGTGGTGTCAAGGTCCGTGGGGAGCGCTCGGTGGGATTGCGAGGTTGCCAGACCGCCGTGTGACTGAGGCAGGGAGACCGTGAGTCGAGTGAATGCGAGGCGGCGCTGTGCGGACAAGGCGCTTCCTGCTGGGACGTATCGGACCAGGAGAGGACTGCGGGGAGCGAGTCAATGGAAAGTAAGTCGGAGATTTTGCAGGGTACGCTGGATTTGATGGTGCTGAAGACGTTGGCGGCGATGGGGCCGTTGCACGGGTACGGGGTTGCGCGGCGGATTGAACAGATTAGCGAAGACTTGTTAGCGATCAATCAAGGAACGATTTATGCATCACTGGTTCGGTTGATCCAACGGGGATGGATTACGGGGAAATGGGGCACGTCGGAGAACAAGCGCAAGGCCAAGTTTTATTCGATTACCGCGCCAGGGCGGAAGCGGTTGGAAGCGGAAGCAGAAAATTGGGAACGGATTAGCGGAGTGATTGGGCGGATTCTGCGAATTTCGGAGCAGGGGTGAGGCATGTGGGAACGGATTAGAGCGACAGCGTCACGGGCCACTGGTCGGTTGGGGATGGGGCGTGCGGATGAGGAGTTTCGTGAGGAACTGGGCGAGCATCTCGAAATGCTCGTCGAAGAAAATATGCGACGCGGGATGAGTCCGGAAGAAGCGCGGCGTGCAGCGAGACTGAGACTGGGAGGGGAGACACAGTTGCGAGAGACGAATCGGGAGTTGCGGGGCTTGCCGCCCATCGAGACGTTCTGGCAGGACCTGAGATTTGCGCTACGCGGAGGGAGAAAGAGCCCGGGATTCGCGTTGGTGTGCGTGCTGACGCTGGCGCTGGGGATCGGGGCGAACACGGCGATTTTTTCGGTGATCAATGCGGTGTTGCTGCAGCAACTGCCGCTTCCCGATGCGAAGCGCGTACTGATGCTGCACCGGCACGAAGGCTCTTCCGTGCCCTACGCGGAATATTTGGATTTGGAGGCGCAGCAGAGGTCGTTTGAGCTGCTGGCGCTGTTCCGGCAGGACACCATGATTCTGACCGGAGCGGCGGAGCCGCAGCGAGTGGTGGTGAGGATGTGCTCTGCGGATTTTCTGACGATTGTAGGACTGAAACCCATTCGCGGGCGGCTGTTTACGAAGGAAGAGGACCGCTTGGGGGCGGCGCCGGTGGTGGTGCTTAGTGAGTCGCTGTGGCGGGAGCGATTTAACGGCGATTCCGGAGCGGTGGGTTCCAGTGCGGCGCTCGACGGAAAGGACTACACGGTGATTGGCGTGGTGCCGGACCTGCCGCGGCAGTTTTCCCGAAGCGACTTGTTCTACCCCATCGGTCAGTGGGACGAACCGAGCTTCCGGATTCGGGGCTATGGCTTTGGAGCACTGGGACTCGCGAGGATGAAGCCCGAGGTGACGCTGAAGGAAGTTCGCGCCGACCTGGATCATATTTCAAAGAACCTGGCAGCGGCGTATCCGAAAGAGGACGTTGAGCTGGGTTTTACGGCGATGTCGTTCCGCGACTATTCGGTTGGGGGCCTGCAGAGCACGTTGCTGCTGCTGTTTGGTGCGGTGGGATTTGTGCTGCTGATTGCGTGCGCGAATGTGGCGAATCTGCTGCTGGCGCGGTCGAGCAGCCGAAAGCGCGAGCTGGCGATCCGGGTGACGATGGGAGCGGGCCGGTGGCGGGTGATGCGGCAGCTGCTTACGGAGACGCTGGTGCTGGCGTTGTTAGGCGGGGGACTGGGATTGCTGCTGGCGGTTTGGGGCACGCAAGCGATGATCGCGGCGGCGCCGGCGGGACTGTTGAACGCCGAAGTCACGGAGATTAACCTTCGCGTTTTGTTTTTCACGCTGGCGATTTCGGTAGGGACGGGAGTTCTCTTTGGGATTCTTCCGGCTTGGAAAGCGGCACGTGTAAACGTCCAAGAGACGCTCAAAGAAGGAGGGCGCGGAACGACGGGGGTGCACCAGCGCGCGCAAGGGGTGCTGGTGGTTTCGGAGATTGCGCTGGCGCTGATTCTGCTGACGGGATCGGGACTCCTCATCCGGAGTCTCATGCGCGTGTGGCAGGTGAATCCGGGATTTGATCCGCGGAACGTTTTTGCATTCAGGGTGAGGCCTTCTCCGGAAACCGCAGGGGATGGTGCAAAAACGCGTGCGTTGTACAGCCGATTGATAGAGGGTCTGGAAGGAGTGCCTGGCGCGGATTCGGTGTCCATGGTGTTTGGGAACTTGCCGCTAACCGGCGATTCGGATATCGAGTTCTGGCGGGAAGACCGTCCAAAGCCGCAGAACATCACCGAGGCGCCCGATGCGATGTATTACGGCGTCGCGCCGAACTATCTTCGGGCGATGCGCATTCCGTTGCTGGCAGGGCGATTCATTCAGAAAGAGGACGTGCCGAGCGCACCGGCGGTGGTGGTGATCAACGACAAGATGGTACCGAAATTGTTTCCCAACGAAGACCCTCTGGGAAAGCACTTATACCTGACGTTTTTGGACCAGTCGGTAGAGATCGTGGGAATTACGGGCACGGTGAAGCACTACGGATTGGATGTGGGGCCAGAAGCCGATACGCAGTTTCAGATCTATTTGTCGGCGCAGCAGATGCCAGATCGCCTCTTGCCGTTTCTGGCAAAGGGATCGTGGGTGGTGGTGAGGACGGCGGGGCTTCCGACGACTATTGCGGCGGCGGCACGGCAGGCAGTGCGTGAGGTGGACAGCCGGCAGGTGATGTATGGGGAAACCACGATGCAGGAGCTGCTGGATGATTCTTTGGGACCGCGACGCTTCGCCTTGACGATGTTAGGAGTGTTTTCCGGGTTGGCGCTGGTGTTGGCGAGCATTGGGATTTACGGCGTGCTTTCGAACCTAGTGGGCCAGAGCGCGCATGAATTCGGCGTGCGCATGGCCTTGGGAGCGCAACAGAAAGACGTGCTGAGGCTAGTCCTCGGCCGCGGCCTGTGGCTGGATTTGCTGGGGGTAGGGATTGGCATCGCTGCGGCATTGCCGCTGATGCGCTTGTTGGGCAGCCAGTTATTTCAGGTGACGGCGACCGACCCCGTGACGTTTGTGGCTGTCGCTGCGCTGCTCACCGGCGTGGCGTTGATGGCTTGTTTTATTCCGGCGTATCGCGCGACGCGGGTGGATCCGCTGGTAACGCTGCGGCACGAATAGTCTTGCCGAACGGATGGAAAAAAAGGCTGCGCACAGAGGGCTGGGCTGAGAAAACCGCCGGCGGGGACGCCGGCGCTGAGAGGGTGCGGGAGGTTCGAAGGATGGATTTTTTGAGAGAGATGGGCTGGCGGATTCGTGGGAGGGTTTCTCGGCAGCGCGTAGAAGCAGAGTTCTCGGAAGAGTTGCGCGAGCATTTGGAAATGCTGGCGGAAGAGAATGAGCGGCGGGGGATGACGCGAGAAGAAGCGCGGAGGGCGGCGCGAGTGCGGTTGGGAGGAATGATGCAACTGCGGGAGACGAATCGGGAGCTGCAGGGATGGAGCGGGGCGGAGACGTTTTTGCAGGACGTGCGGTACGCGCTGCGGGCGCTGCGGAAGAATCCGGGGTTTGCGGCGGTGTGCGTGTTGACGTTGGGACTGGGGATTGGAGCTAGCACGGCGATTTTCAGCGTGGTGAATGGCGTGTTGCTGCGGCCCCTTCCCTACCCCAATCACGAACGGCTGGTGCGGATTGAGGAGCGGCACCCGGCAAACAATGGATTGGGAGCGGCAGATTTGGATTTTGCGAATGCGACGTACGGGACGTTCAATGACCTGGAGCGCGCAATGAAGACGATCGAGAACATTGCGTCGTTTCGTGCCTGGAGCTTCAACTTGACGGGCGGTGGCGAACCGGAGCAGGTGCCAGGCGCGCTGGTTTCGGGGAATTTTTTTGCGGCGCTGGGAAGCCGGCCCCTTGACGGGAGGTTGATCGAGCCGGAAGACGATGTATCCGGTGGAGACAACCACGTGGTGGTGCTGAGTTACGCGCTATGGCAGAGGCGATTTGGAGCGGAGCGCGGAATCGTGGGCCGGACGCTACGCATCAACGCGGAGGACTACCGGGTGATCGGCGTAATGCCGCGGGGATTCGATTATCCGGAAAAATCGGAGGTTTGGAGTCCGCTGGTGCCGGGCGGAGAATTTCGCAACAACCGGCGTGCACACTTATTGACGATACTTGCGGACCTCAAAGCCGGGCAGACGCTCCTGAACGCGCAGAGCGAAATTGCTGCGCGCGGCGCACGGATCGAAAAACAAAGCACTAGCGAAGACCCGGGAATGGAGTTGGCGACCGTTTCGTTGAAGAAGAGCCTGGTGGCACCGGTACAGCCCGCGCTAGCAGTGCTGATGTTCGCAGTGGGGCTGCTGCTAGCGATGGCGTGCGCGAATCTGGCGAATTTATTGCTGGCGCGAACCACGGCACGGGAAAAAGAGTTCTCGCTACGAACGGCGCTGGGGGCAGAACGAATCCGGCTAGTGAGGCAATTGCTGACGGAGAGCCTGGTGATCGCGACGCTGGGTGGGACAGTGGGATTGGTGATCGCGGCGTGGGGCGTGCGCTTCATCGCGGCGCTGGATTCGCAGGATCTGCCGAGATTTGGAGAAATTTCGGTGGATTGGAGAGTTTTGGGATTCACGTTAGGGATTACCTGGGCTTCGGGATTGTTGTTTGGATTGGCGCCGGCCTGTATGGGGACGAAGAGCGACTTGAACAGGGCGCTGAAAGAGGGCACCGGAAGCGCGATGGGATCAGGCCGGCGAGGTGCGAGCGGGGCGCTCGTGGTGCCGCAGTTTGCGTTGGCGGTGGTGCTGTTGGTGGGAGCAGGTCTGCTGGCGAACAGCTTTGTGCGCTTGCTGCGGATGAATCCGGGCTTTAACGCAGATGGCGTACTGACGGCGCAGCTTTTCTTTTCGCCGACGGAATACGCGGAGCGGGATCCGCGCGGGGCGTTGGCGCTGCAGCAGGTGCTGGAGAAAGTGCGCAGTGTCCCGGGCGTTCTGCGAGCAGGATTGGTGACTGCATTGCCGATCACGGGAGGAGCGAGCACGGATTTTGTCATTGCGGGGCGGCCGGCACCGCGGGTAGATGACGAGCCGTCGGCGGATATTCGCAGCGCGGATCCACAGTACTTTCAGACGATGGGGATTCCGCTGCTCGCCGGGCGGGAGTTTACGGAGGCGGATGGCCCGCAAGCGAAACGGGTGATGGTGATTAACGAAGCGATGGCGCGGCAATACTGGCCGAAAGAAAACCCGATTGGGCAGCAGGTGACGATGAAGGATTGGGGGGCGCCGCTGACGGGCGAAATCGTGGGTGTGGTGGGCGACGTAAAGACGAACGGCCTCGATGCGGCCGTGGGGCCGATGATTTATTGGCCGTATTTTCAGTTTCCGGAGCTGTTCAACACGATCGTGGTACGTGGTGACGGCAATCCGGCGCGACTGGTGCCGGAGGTGAAGGCGGCGATCTGGTCGGTGAGCAAGAATCAACCGATTTCGCGCGTGGAGACGATGGCCGAGATCCTTTCGGGGTCGTTGGCGCGGCGCCGGTTGTACTTGATTTTACTGGGTGTGTTTGCGGGTGCGGCGTTGCTGCTGGCGGGGGTGGGAATCTACGGAACGGTCTCATACTCAGTGAGCCAGCGGATTCGCGAAATGGGCATTCGATTGGCGATGGGCGCGGAGCGCGGAGATGTGCTGCGGATGATTCTGGGACAAGGTGCGCGGACGGCATTGATGGGAGTGGCACTCGGAACTGTGGCGGCGCTGGGACTGACGCGGTTGATGGCCAGCTTGCTGTTTGGGGTGGGCGCGACGGATCCGTTGACGTTTGCGGCGGTGGTGATTCTCTTGGGCACGGTAGCGCTCGGCGGGTCGTGGGTGCCGGCGCGGCGGGCGATGCGGGTGGACCCGATGGTGGCGTTGCGGCACGAGTAACAACGAAAACACCGGACGACTTGCGCGGTGCTGAGCACGAAGCAGGCATCATCGGAAGGATGCCGAAGGCATTTCGCATACCTCGGCACACCAGGACGCACCAAAGCGCGCCCCTGCATAGACATGGACGCGCCGAAGGCGCGCGCGTGGTCAGCGCTTCGGGGAGAGCAGAACGGTCATAGGGATGGGTTGGGCAAATTTGTGTTGGAGGTACCAGCAGGGGGGATCGCTTTTGTGGGGGAAGAGGGCATGGACACACTCGCCGGTCTGCGTGGGGTTGACCTGGTCGATGTCGTATTCGGTTTTGTTGCCTTTTTCGCCGATGGCGAGGATGCGGTAGGCCGTGATGGTTTCGTAAGGATTGGTGGAGGTGGCGTGGCGAGCGCGGAGGAAGACAGAGATGGAGTCCCCGAGATAGACGAGGAAAACGAGAAGGAGAAACGCGAGAGCGATGCGTTTGAGGATGGCGCGCATGGGCTGTGAGGGTAGATTGCCATAGAGAGCGGCGGAATCGTAGCGGAGAGAGCGGTGCGTTAGATCAAGCGCGGAAGAAATGAAACGGAAAGACACAGAGTGCGCAGAGGAGAGTGCGAAGATAAAGCGTTGCACGAGAGCCGGAAAATTGACGGCTCTCGACGGCAGCGTTAAGTCGCGAAGTACTTATTTCGGTTGCGGTTTGTCCTGGGGTTTGTCTTTGATTTCGACGGGGGTGCCGATCTTGATGATCGCGCCAAACCGTTTATAGTTTTCGTAGCGCACCGTCATGCGCATGTGAATTCCGCCGCTGCTGAACTGCAGCGTGTCATCGGCGTGAGTGTAAGTCGGAAACCAGTAGTGGCCTTCGATGTTTTCGCGGAAGGTTTCAAAGCGCGGATAGAGATGCTCGGAGTTTTTCTTTTTGATGTCGGGAACGGCCTTGCCGTTGGTCTTGACGATGGCCATATCGTGCTGTTCGACCCAGATGCGGCCCTGAAAATAACGCTGATTCTTTTCGATAGTCTTGGGGCCGACGTCGAAGACGTAGGTGTTGATGTCGTCTAGTTGCTGCTGACCGACATACTTGACGTCGTACTTGGGAAGCTCTTCGGTGGTAAGGACGAAGGGCTGCACGTGTTCGAGGTCCTCTTTGTCCTGCTGATCGAGGGAGATGCGCTGGAGCGTGGGGGCCGGCGCGTAAGTATCGTGCTCGATGCGCTTGCCATCCGGAGTGAAGATGATGTCGGTGACCAGGCGATATTCGCCGTCGGGCTGGCCGGAGTAGTCGTCAATGGTTTGGACCACGACGGTTTGCGTGTAGGTGTAGTTGTCGCGCTCTTTCTTGAATTCGGCTTCGCGTTGAGCGAAGGACTGAATGATCTGCTCGGGAGGAATTTTGGGCGGAGCAGTGGAGAGTTCGGACTCGGTGGCGTTCTGGTGCGGAGCGGATTTAAGCACCGGGCCGTCGATGCGCACGGGCGGCGGAGCGGGCGCGGTGTACGAAGGGGGAGGGGGAAGAGGACCGGTCTGTTGCGCGGAGGCGACCCCGGGCAAAAAGACGAGGGCGAACGGGGCCAAGGCGGCCACTTTGAACGGAAGATTAGATGGGAGTGTTGCGCGGATATTGCATTGCATTCCTACAGGTTCCTTTCGATCCCGACAAAACGTTGCTACAGGCTAGGAGTTTTAGGATAGCGCCGGGGTTGCTTGGCGTCTATACCCGGAGTTGATAGCTAACAGCTACATCAAGGCAGGCTGAAATGGGCGAGCGCTGCAAAACGGCTAAGCGCGATTTGTGAGAACGCGCCCGTGTGCGGACGGACAGCGTTAGGATAAAGTTTGCAGTGCGCAGGAGGGAGGAAGGATGGGGGAAGGCGGGATACACGGGCTGGAGCTGGTGGTTCTGTTGCTGCTGGTGTTCGTGGTGTTGTTCGCCGCGCTGGCGCGCAAACTGCAGACGCCGTATCCGATTGTGCTGGTGATGGCCGGGCTGGTTCTCAGTTTTATCCCGGGAATTCCGAAGGTCAGCCTGCATCCAGACGTGATCTTTCTGGTGGTACTGCCGCCGTTGCTGTACTACGGCGCCTGGCAGATGCCGTGGCGCGAATTCAAGTTCAATTTGGTGAGCATTGGTTTGCTGGCGTTTGGATTGGTGGGCTTCACGGTGGCGGGAGTGGCGTGGAGCGCAAAGTGGGTCTTCCCGGGGTTTGACTGGCGGCTGGGTTTCGCGCTGGGAGCGGTGGTGGCGACGACCGACGCGATTGCGGCGACTTCGATCGCAAAGCGGGTGGGATTGCCAAGCGGGATTGTGGATGTGCTGGAGGGAGAGAGCCTGCTGAATGATGCGTCGGGATTGCTGGCGCTGGAATTTGCGGTGGCGATGGTGGTAACGGGCGAGACGCCCACGGTAGAGCAAGGAATTTTGCGGCTGGCGTATCTGGTGGCGGCGGGGATCGCGTTTGGTTTGCTGATTGGCGTGCTGTCGGAATTCATTCACCAGCAACTGGACGACGGACCGATTGAGATCACGTTGAGCATCGTCGTGCCTTATGCGGTTTATCTGGGTGCGGAGGCGCTGCACTGCTCGGGAGTGCTGGCGGTGATTGCGTGCGGTTTATATATGAGCCGGCACAGTTCCCATTTCTTTACCGCCAACGTACGCATTCAGGGATGGGCGGTGTGGGATTCGATGACGTTTGCTCTGAACGGGCTGGTGTTTGTGTTGATTGGCTTGCAGCTGCCGTTCGTGCTGGCGGGAATTCGGGAGTATAGCTTTCGTGAGTTGCTCCGGGATGGCGCGATTTTCAGCGTGCTGCTGATTCTGCTGCGATTAATCTGGGTTTTCCCGGGAGCTTACCTGGCGAATTTCGTCAGGCGACGGCTGCTGCACCAAAAACTGGGGCGACCGGCGCCGCGGCAAATTTTTGTGCTGGGCTGGACGGGAATGCGCGGAGTGATAGCGCTGGCGGCCGCGCTGGCGCTGCCAGAAACGCTCGAGAATGGGTCGCCGTTTCCGCAGCGGAACCTGATTATTTTTCTGACGTTTTGCGTGATTCTGGTGACGCTGGTGCTGCAGGGGCTTTCGCTGCCACTGATAATCCGCGCCCTCGGGCTGGCCGGTACAACCGCTTCGAAGCATGAACAAGAAGAACAGCAGGCGCGGTTAGCAATGACGGATGCAGCGCTGGCCCTGCTGGCGGAAGCGCGGAAGAAGTCAGGCGAGCAGTTTGGAAAGATGTATGACGCCATCGAGCAGCGCTATCGCTGGAGGCTGGCAAATCTGACAGGCCTTGATGATCACGGAGAGGCGGTGGACCGCGAAGGACAAGCGCACTACTTGGATTTACTGCGCAGCTTGGTGACCGCCGAGCGAAGGGCAGCCGTGGGAATGCGGGACTCTGGCTACATCAATGATGAAGTGCTGCGCAAAGTGGAACGTGAATTGGATTTGACGGAGAGCCGGCTGTCGCTGATGTTGTGAAGGACAGCCGGTCTCGTTTTGGCCGCACCCCATAGCAACTCCCGACCGGATTGTAAAAACGTTGACGGAAGAAAAGCCCGCAAGTATTATCCGCGCAATCCAGGCGAACAATTTGAAGCGAGGTACATCATGTCGAGACGAGTGAGTCCGTTTGTACTAGCGACGATAGTAGCCGTTGCAGCCGGCGCGCCACGCAGCCGTGGACAGCAGCCGCCGATAAATCCCGACGTTTATAACCAACTCCAATTTAGATACATCGGGCCGGTGGGGAATCGCACCACGGCAGTCGCCAGCATTCCTGGGAACCCGAATGTGTACTACGTGGGCGCGGCGTCCGGCGGAATTTTCAAGAGCACGGACGGCGGGATTCATTGGGACCCGATTTTCGATAAG
>Ga0335073_10000548_pt1 | contig 48090 bp, 35 predicted proteins | sample Lox_Sample_22_FD_207093 | JGI IMG/M metagenome (GOLD analysis project Ga0335073, IMG submission 207093) | Soil microbial communities from Loxahatchee National Wildlife Refuge, Florida, United States - Lox_Sample_2.2 | ecosystem: Environmental > Terrestrial > Soil > Wetlands | place: USA... | reverse complement strand
CGCGATTTGCTCGCGCCCTCCTCGAAATCAGAATGTCGAATCCCCTGAACTATGTTCTCATCACGCCCGCGCGTAACGAAGCGGAGTTCATTGACCTCACGATCCGGTCAATTGTGGCCCAGACATTTCGTCCTCTGAAGTGGGTGATCGTGAGCGATGGCTCGACCGACCGGACAGACGAAATCGTCCAGAGCTACACCGAAGTTCATCCATGGATTCAATTGCTTCGAATGCCGGAGCGCAAAGAACGCCATTTTGCCGGCAAGGTCGATGCTTTCAACGCGGGATACGAGCAAGTCAAAGATCTCAATTTCGACGTCGTCGGAAATATTGATGGAGATGTTTCATTTGAACCCGATCTTTTCGAATTCCTTATCGGTCAAATGGCGCAATTCCCGCAACTCGGGGTCGCGGGCGCGCCTTTTCGCGAAGGAAGTTTTCAGTACGACTACAGCTACTCAAACATTGAAAATGTCTGGGGAGGTTGCCAGCTGTTTCGGCGCGAATGCTTTGTGGGAATCGGTGGTTATTTGCCGTTAAAGGGTGGCTGTATCGATCATGTTGCAGTGGTTTCTGCTCGGATGCAGGGGTGGCAGACGCGCACCTTCACGTCAAAGGTTGTTTTGCATCATCGCAAAATGGGGACCGCACAGCTGGGCTGGTTGAAGGCCAAGTTCAACATGGGTGTAAAGGACCACAGCGTCGGCAACCATCCGCTATGGGAACTCGCAAGGACGATTTACCAAATGAAGAACCGGCCCTATATCGTGGGCGGTTTGGCACTCGGCTGGGGATATGCATGGTCAATGCTTTCTCGCAGGAGGATCGCCATTTCCAATGAGCTTGTCGAATTCGCCCGTCGCGAGCAAATGCAAAGGCTAACCAAACGCTTCGGAGGAAGATCCGCAGCGTAATCCGAGAAGTCGATTCCGCGTCACCCGTTACTGGCCGCAAGAGCGGTATCTCAGTCCAAGGACACTCCCCGCTTGGTACGGTTCTGGTCTGCCTCAAGTATCTTCCACTTTGTCGCAAACCAATCGGATGTTTCAAGAAACCTAGAGAGGATAGAGGTTTAATTGCCAGGCATGGTCGAGTCGATTCACTCAGTTGAAGTTAGAGTCAAGGGACGGTGGGTAGCCGTCCCAGTGATGAAGGTGAATGACGACAAGCTCATTACCAGAGGCAAGTGGCTGAAGATCGCACGTGTTCGCGGCGAGGAAATGAGAGAGAAAGAGATCGAGCGCCCCGAGCTCTATTTGGCGGCGCTCAAGAGCAACACGAATCGGACATTGAAATCTGACATTTTCAGTTTTACGCAGAAACTCCCAGCGACGCAGCCGAAGTATCCGTATGCAATGGAATGGGAGAGCATCGCAGCCATCGTTCTCACCAGCTACAAGCAATGGTGGGAGAGTTTGCCGCAAGAGACACGGAAGAATGTTCGGCGCTCCCAGAAACGTGGAGTTGTGATCAAGATAAAGGAGTTTGATCAGGATCTCGTTGAAGGTCTGCGAGCGGTAAATGACGATTCGCCAATGCGCCAGGGCGTGAGGAATGCCTACTATGGATTGACTCCGGAGGAGACGAGGGAGCGGTATGGGGAGTTTGTAGGCAGATGCGATTTTATTTGCGCATACTCGGGCGAAGAGATGATTGGTTTTCTGCATCTTGTGTATCGAGGAGATATCGCGGCAATTCTTAATCTGACAACGAAACCGAGTCATTTTGATAAGAGACCAGCGAACGCGCTAATGGCCAAGGCAGTGGAGATCTGTGAGGCGCGCGGCATAACGCATATTACCTACGGACTCTACAACTATGGCAATAAGCGTGACAGCTCTCTTCTGGAATTTAAGGTTCGCAGCGGATTCGTGGAGGTTCTCGTCCCCAGATATTTTGTCCCCCTAACGTTGTGGGGAAGGCTTTGCATGAAGGCCAAGTTCCATCGGGGTCTCATTGGTAACCTACCCTCTCCGATTATTACTGCAGGAATACGAGCGAGGGAGTTTTGCTACAATTTGAGAGCCTCTCATCGCCGGTGTAGCTCAATGCCAGAGCGGTCGAATTGTAATCGACAGGTGGAGTGTTCAAATCCTCCCGCCGGCTCCAATCTTTAGTTGTGCTGCGATCATTTTGAGACTTACATCAATTCCCAACTCACCCGTGCACATTCATTCTTAGATGCCTGGTATTGTCGGCCTGATAACGAAGTTGCCCCGTACTGTGGCAGAGCCTCAGTTGCTGCAGATGCTCGCGACCATTACGCACGAGAAGTCATATAAGACAGGAACGTGGGCGGATGAGTCTATAGGCATTTATGTTGGGTGGGCAGCGCTGGAAGGATCGTTTGATGAAAGAATGCCGCTCCGCAATAAGGCGGGAAATGCACGTTTGATCTTCTCGGGAGAGGAATACTCGAATGACCGGCTATCGATTGGAGAAGTGAATGGAACACAGTCCAACGGTTTCAATGGATGCAATTATCTATTAGAGAGACTTGAGAAAGATTGGAATGCGATTCAGAGTTTTAACGGGATCTTTCATGGCGTCTTTGTCGATCAGGCCCAAAGAATCATCTTATTCAATGATCGCTACGGCATGCACCGGCTTTGTTATCACGAGGGGAGGGAAGGCTTCTACTTTGCAAGCGAGGCCAAGGCGATCGCAGCGGCCCGTCCCGAATTACGAGAATGTGACCCGAAATCCCTCGGAGAGTTTATTTCGCTGAGCTGTGTTCTTGATAACCGCACAATCTTCAAGAACATCTTCGTCCTGCCTGGCGGATCTGCGTGGGTGTTTCGAGATCGACATCTTGTGGAAAAGAGAGCGTATTTCTCGGCTCAGGACTGGGAGAACCAGTCTCCGCTCGCTCCGGAACCGTACTATCAGGAATTGCGCTCGGTCGTGAATAAGTCACTACCAAGTTATTTCGGGGGACACCGTCAGATCGGCATTGCAATGACGGGTGGCTTGGACACACGCGTCATCCTCTCCAATCGTCCAAGGAGCGCGGGTGCCATCGCAAGCTATACTTTCGCCGGGCCATTCCGTGAATCGCAGGACGTCTTCGTCGGACGGAAAATCGCGAGGCTCTGCAAGCACCCCTATGAAGTGATCCAAGTCAACGAGGATTTTCTCAAGAGGTTCTCTGACTATGCAGAGCGGGCAATTTATATTGCTGAGGGAACTGTAGGTGTAGGCAGAGCAGCGGATATCTATCTCAGTGAGCGAGCGCGGTGCATTGCTCCGGTAAAGGTTGTAGGTACCTATGGAAGCGAGATTCTTCGTCATGCTGTGATGTTCAAGCCGATGGAACCATCGGCGGATTTGATCTGTCCCGATTTCCTTCCTCAAATTCGAGCCGCTAGCACAACCTATGGTCAACTCCGACAACAGCACCCGGTGACCTTCGCAGCCTTTTCCCAGTCACCTCTGTATCACCATGGGATTCTGGCGCTCGAGCAGAGCGTATTCACGGTTCGATCGCCGTTTCTGGACAACGAATTCGTGCGCACCGTGTACCGCGCGCCGAAGGAAAATGGGCCGGGCAAAGACATCCGGGTACGTCTGATTGAGGACGGGAATCCTGAGTTAGGAAGAGTACGATCGGACCGCGGTGTCGGAGGTAACCTCAACCCTATCAGTTCCGCATTCGTGCGGGGATACCAGGAGTTCACATTCAAGGCCGAATACGCCTACGACTATGGCATGCCGCAATCGGTAGCGCAAATTGATCACTGGCTCTCATGGATGCACCTGGAGCGCCTGTTTCTGGGCCGCCATAAGTTGCTTCATTTTAGGTTGTGGTATCGGACGGCGCTAGCGAACTATGTCCAGGAAATGCTCCTTGATCCTAGGACACTTTCGCGCCCATATCTGAATAGAAGCGCTGTCGAGGCGCTCGTAAGAGGGCATCTGAAAGGGAATCGCAACTATACCTCAGATATTCATCGACTGCTCTCCCTTGAACTGCTGCATCGTCTTTTCTTCGAGCGAAACTGACGACCTAGACGGGAATTAACTCTCACCGGACAAATTGCATGAATCCCTTATTAGCGACCGGAATCTACATCTGTGGAATCGGCGCGCTCTTTTATCTGAACCGAGATAAAACAGTCCGAACTTCGAAAGCTCTCTGGCTGCCGGTCGTCTATCTGTGGATCTTAGGATCACGTCCTATATCAACTTGGATGGGCATTACCCCCCTCAGCGATGTAAATTCCCAACTTGACGGCAGCCCTGTAGACGCAACCATTCTCGGCCTCCTACTAATTGCCGCAATCGTTGTTCTTCTCCAGCGGGGCAAGCGAATACAGTGGTTCCTCGCTGCGAACTGGCCAATTCTCCTCTACTTCTCATACTGTCTTGTCAGCATTGCTTGGTCGTCTCATCCGGATGCCTCATTCAAGCGCTGGATTAAAGCCATCGAAGATCTGGCCATGTGCCTTGTCATAGTAACTGATCCCCAGCCGGTTGAGGCTATCAAACGTATTATCTCGCGTGTGGGCTTCATCTTGTTGCCCGCCTCATTGCTCTTGATCAAGTACTACGGGAATCTTGGCCGCGGGTATACTCCGGACGGGGAACCGATGAACACGGGCGTGACTACCAACAAAAACATGTTCGGAGTGATGCTCTTTGTCGTTTCGCTCTTTACCCTTTGGCATTTTATAACCCTTCTTAACGCCCGGAAGCAACCCGACCGGCGCCGACGTCTGCTGGCACAGGGTACGCTATTGGCATTCGGTGCTGTACTCTTAGAAATGGCTGACTCGAAAACTTCGATTGCGTGTTTTGCTCTTGGCGGAGGGCTCATCATCGTATCGGGTCTACGCGCGATCAAAAGCCGGCCCTCCAGACTTTATGGGCTCTCTTTGGCGGTCCTTCTTCTCGGCGGGTTCACTATTCTCTTCGGTGGTGAATCGTTGGTCGTGCAGAGCATGGGGAGGCAATCGAATCTCTCGGGGCGTACAGCAATTTGGGCTGCACTGATCCCGGCGGCGCACAATCCAATCCTCGGCGCAGGCTTCGAGAGCTTTTGGATTGGCCCGGGTGCAGAAGAGTTCCATCATACGCTCGCGCTGCAAGGGTGGTGGCAGCCTCAAGGTCTCAATGAAGCGCACAACGGCTACCTTGAGGTCTACTTGAATCTCGGTGTGCTGGGCTTGTGCTTGATTGCATTGATCTTCATGAGCGGCTATCGACATGCGGTGGCAGCATTCAGACGGAACCCCTCAATCGGAGGACTGCTGACCGCATATATCATCGTCTCTGTTTTTTACAACATTACCGAAGCCGGACTTAGAATGATGGGCGTTCCCTGGATCTTTCTGATTCTTGCGATGCTCACCGCGAGCGGCGTTGCCTCCGGAGTTTTCGGTGAGGATGCAGTCCGTTTCCTCACAGCGCGGCGCGCTTCGGCAATCGGATCTGCCCTCAAAGGCGGAGTCGAGCCTGGGGCTGAGATCGCCCATGCAGTCGAGATTGGGCTTATTAACTCCCGCGTCGACCAGAAAAAGGAGTCATCTCACTTCCGCAATTTTCAGACTTGGCGCGGAGAAGTGGGCAATTAGCGAGAATGCTTTTTGATACCCCAGTTTATCTTGTATTTCTTGTCCTGGTGGTCGCAGTGTATTGGCGACTGCCCTGGAGACCGCAGAATGCATTGCTATTGCTTGCGAGCTACTTCTTTTATGGATGGTGGGACTGGCGCTTTTTGTTGTTGATGATCGCGTCGACGACAATTGACTTCCTGATCGCTCGTAAGATCGAGGATTCGACTGGTTCCGCGAAACGTAAATCGTTGCTGATAGCCTCTCTTATCGTAAATTTCGCCATTCTTGGTTTCTTCAAATACTTCAATTTTTTCCTCGATTCGACGGCGAACTGCTTAGATGCTTTCGGATTTCATAACGTTCCGCGAAGTTTTCTCGCGATCATATTGCCACCGGGTATCTCCTTCTATACATTTCAAGAGGTGGCATACATCGTCGATGTCTATGCAGGGAGGATCAAGGCTTCACGGAGCTTCATTGATTACGGGCTCTTCATCAGTCTCTTTCCGCATTTAATCGCCGGTCCAATTCAGCGACCCTCGCACCTTCTCCCTCAAGTGCAAAACCCGCGCGTGTTTCAGCCGCGAGCGTTTCGAGATGGTTGCATGCTGGTCCTGATGGGCTTTGTGAGAAAGGCAGTCATCGCCGATAATTGTGGCCATCTCGCGGATCTTGCGTTCAACGGGAGCCTTGGGAATAACGGCTGGGCAACACTGATTGGATGCTATGCGTTCGCCTGGCAAATCTACGGGGATTTCAGCGGTTATAGCGATATAGCTCGGGGCAGCGCTCAACTGCTCGGGTTCCATTTCATGGTGAATTTTCGCCAGCCCTACCTGGCTATCAGCCTGCAGGACTTCTGGCGACGTTGGCACATCAGTCTCAGCACATGGCTGCGAGACTACTTATACATACCGCTGGGCGGCAGTCGTGAGGGGACAGGCAAAACCTATCGAAATCTGATGGTAACGATGCTCCTCGGAGGTTTGTGGCACGGAGCGAATTGGACTTTCGTAGTGTGGGGGGGGCTCCAAGGATTCGTCCTATCTATCGAGCGATGGATCTTTGGGGACCATGCGAAGCTCGTTGAACACTCTGTGGCAAGAAGGCTTGCCCGCCAGATCTTGACTTTTCATGTCGTCTGTTTCTCCTGGATATTTTTCAGAGCGGAGAGCGTTGCGGGTGCTCTGAAGATGATTGGCTCCCTGCATGATTTCCGCTGGTCTTCCGACTTTGCTGCGGCCTGGCTTTTCCTGGCAATCCTTGGAGGGCTCGCGCTGATCATGGATTTCCAAATGGAATACAGCGGCGGCGAGTATGTATTTCAATACCAGTCACCCATTCTCGGCTATTGCGCAGCAGTAGCTGCGATGATGCTTCTGATTTTCTTTTCGGCGAGCGGAAACCATGCCTTCATTTATTTCAGATTCTGACATTGCTCGTAATCACCTAAGACTCGATCGCTTCACGATCGTCTTGCTCGGCACGATCATTGTCATGCTGATCTCAATAGAGACTCTATTTCGCGAGAGGTTCGATCGGACCAGCTCAGTGCAGCAGCACGAGGACGCCGAACGACAGTCACTGCTTCACTTCCGCGATGCCGGAACAGGTAAAGATCCTCATATAGTGATTGTTGGAAACTCTCTGATGCTTCACGGGATTGACGTGCCCTTCTTAGAAGCAAATCTCGATTCACGGTTCGTGCCTGTCACATACTTCGTTTTGGGGACCAACTACAATGACTGGTATTTCGGGCTGAAGCGCCTTTTTGCAGAAGGGATGCGGCCAGACTATGTGCTGCTCGGTTTAAGCCCGAATCAATTAGCAACCTCGGAGATTCGTGGTGACATGTCGGCCCGCTATCTGGTTCAGCAGTCAGACCTGCTTGACATCGTGAGGCAGTCGCACATGAACGCGACGGTGGCGAGCGAATTCATATTGGCACATTACAGCGAATACTATAGTACCCGCGAAATTGCTCGGGGCTATGTTATGAGCAAATTGCTACCCACAGTTGGAGAGTTATTTCATACTCGCTATGCGAGCTATCGCGACCCTGCAATAGAGGAACCAGTGCTTCGACAGCTCGCCTCGACCCGGTTAGAGGCCCTAAATCAATTGTGCCGCGCCAACGGCGCACATTTTCTTTTTGTCGTTCCCCCTTCCTATCAGGAAGGAGGAGCCACTATTTTGCATGCCGGAAAAGAACGCGGAATCACTGTGTTGCTTCCCGTGAACGATAATGAATTCGACGGTAGTGACTATGAAGAAGACGGCATTCATATGAATGAAAAAGGGGCGCGCATTTTTACCGAGCGACTTACGCGGGATCTGAACAAGGAGCTGGCGAAACAGAATTCGGCGGGTTCTTGAGGACCACTTGCCAATTCATTCGAGTGGGGCAATTCCCGAAAGTAAATGGAGTGAAGGCCGCCCTCGAGTCATTCGGCGAAAGGCTCTTGACCTGAGACGGAGGAGCATATGAGTCGACTGCGCATCTTGGTGTTGGCCTCTTTTTGTGATCCCTATGCGATTAGTATGCCGTACGTGGCATACTGTCATGCTGCAGCGCTCAGTGAACTTCACGATGTAACTTTAGTCGTCGGAGCTCCAGTTGAAGAGAAAGTACGTCGCGCGAAGGGACCGTTTCGCTCGATCGAAGTTGTTAGGATGCCATTGCTGGAGCGCATCTACGCTTGGTGTTTCCGGACGATTTTCAAGTCCAACTTCAATTCTCAGGCGCTGACCGCTTTCGGCTATCCGTTTTACGCTGCTTTTGAATGGAACGCATGGCGGCAACTGCGCTCGCGCTTATTTGCAAACGACTTTGATGTGGTTTTGCGACTCTTGCCGGTATCAGCGGTCAACTCTGGTCCGTTCGCTTTCCTTCTTCGAAACGGTCCCGTGCCTTTCGTGATCGGCCCGCTCAACGGCGGCCTACCTTGGCCTCCGGGATTTAGCCAGCTGGAGAAGCAGAAAGAGTGGGTTTCCGGCCTCCGGAATTGTTACCGCTATCTCCCTTTTTCGCGTTCTACTTACCGTCATGCGGCAGCGATCATGCCGGCTTCATCTCAGACCTGGGCTGAGTTTTCCGCGTACAGCGACAAACTCTTTTTCATCCCCGAGAATGGAGTAAGTCCCTCCATCTTCTCCGATCGCCGCGAGGGTTCCGGGAACCTCGGCAAGCTTAGATTGATTTTTGTTGGCGGATTAGTTCCCCGGAAAGCATGTGATCTGGCTCTGCGCGCAGTTGCTCCGTTGCTCAGAGGCGGCCTGGCCTCCCTCACTATTCTTGGGGATGGACCGGAGCGTAGCCGTCTCGAAAGTCTTGCAGTTACGCTGGGGATTGAAAAGGGTGTTACCTTCTTTGGCTGGGTCAGTCATGCAGAAGCCCTCAGCCACTTGGCCAACGCGGACATTCTGGTGTTTCCATCTGTTAGAGATTTTGGTGGAGGTATTGTATTTGAGGCTCTAGCACTCGGGTCCGTACCCCTCGTAGTCGACTTTGGTGGGCCCGGCGACATCGTTATTCCAGAGGTTGGCTTCAAAGTGGCTCTTACAAATGAGAGCGACGTCGTCGCGCAGATGGAAAGTATTCTCGCTGAGCTCGTGGGGAATCGGCCCCTCCTTGAACGACTGCGGCAGGAAGGAATCTCCTACGCTCGGGAATGCTTGACATGGAATGCAAAGGCTTTGCGGACCACCGAGGTCCTGAATTGGGTTGTGCGCAGGGGGGCCAAGCCCGATTTTCCACCCCCCAAGATGCTGGCGCCACACTTCAGCTCCGCCACTTAAGGGTATGCCATTGCGGCACGCGATGCCTGTGAATCAAGGTGACTAAGCCGGATACCGCCGGTGCTTTAATCAATTACAGGTAACCGACAACCAAAATTGTTATAAGTGCAGCCTGCTGAAAAGGAGGGGAATGCTTGATGGCGCGACAGTGGAAACCCAACGAATTCGACGAACTATATGAGCGTTATATTTGTCGAGATGAAATGCAATTCGGAGACCGAGCTTTTTATCTTCGATATCGGTCGCGTTACAAAGAGTGCATTCGGCGATTCGCTGCGTTAGCTCCCGACCATCCGCTTGACGTCCTGGACGTTGGAGGGGGACAATTAGCCCTTCTTTGCGCGAAATTGTGGAAAGACCGAGGCGTCGCGGTAGACCTCCCGGGACCACATTTATCCTACATGGCGGAACATGGCGTGCAGACGATTTTTTGGAATCTCTGTAAGTCGGATTTGCCGTCCGATTCCAAGTTCGATTTCATCTTCTTCTCTGAGGTGATTGAGCACCTGCCGATACCTGGTTATATTGCACTGGCCCGTCTGCGAAAGGCGCTGCGACCCGGAGGCGCCATCATGTGCACCACTCCTAATCTTTATCGTCTTCGAAACGTCGTATATATGGCGCTTGGCCGGCCGATTTTCGACAATTTTCAATATCCGGACGACGATACGGCGCTTGGGCATGTCTTTGAGTACAGCCGAGATCATCTGGATTGGCAATTCAGAAGGGCCGGCTTTATGCAATATCAAGTGGAGTATTTTCAAGTCCACCATCTGCCTACTAACCCACTGTATCGACCGCTCGCCATTTTGGGATATCCATTACATGTCATCCCTCGCTGGCGCGATGTATTGATGGCCACGGCGTATGCGCCAGGTGAGTCCGAGGACATGCTCCACAACAGTGAAGTTAAGCCGGAGATAGTGAAATGCACATCGTGAACCGAGCGTTGACCTTTGCGCGAGGAGCTCTCTTGAGCTACGGCCCCTCAAGTATCAAGAAAAGAATTTGGGATAAGGAGTTTTCAGGGGTCAAGTGGGATTTCATCGACGAGACCGCAGGCGACTGCGTATACCCTTTTCTTGAGAAATACGCCAACCACGGGAATATTCTGGACCTCGGCTGTGGTCCAGGCAACACTGCGAACGAGCTGTCTGCCAACGTCTATCAGCACTACATTGGCGTCGATATCTCAGAAGCGGCTCTGGCCAAAGCAGTGAAGCGCAGCGAAGAAAACGGCCGCGCCGACAAGAATACATTCGTCAACTCCGATTTCATGAGTTACGAGCCCACAGAGACATTCGACGTCATTCTGTTTCGTGAGTCCTTGTACCATGTTCCATATGGACAAGTGCTACCGATTCTGAACAAGTTCTCAAAGCATCTCAAAACCACTGGCGTGTTTATGGTCCGTCTCTATACCGGGGATCTCCAGTCTGGAGTGCTCAAACGCCGGGTGACCGAGAAGCTTGATCTGATCAAGCGCGAGTTCAAGATTCTGGAGACGGGCCAATTCCCGTCGCCAGGCCTGCCAATTGTGCTTGTCTTTCGACCGTGAGATTTGGATCCATGTCTCGCAATGCGAGCATGTTTTACCGGGCAAGAATTACACTCTGCGGCGACGATTGCACCACTGTTGCCCAATATCTGCTTTAGATAGAGCGATCTCCCATTTGGCAAATCGAATGCTCGGAGGTTCTACAGTTCCCTTTTTTTTGGCTTTTCAGAATGTTCGCCGCCTCAATCTGGAAGGGCTTCGAACCAAAAGTGAACAGGCTTGACGTCGAGCTGCAGTTACTTTCGTTACGCCATATCGGTCCATGGGCAGAATCGTTGGTAAACTTTATCTACAATCCGCAGATTTTGTAGTGCAGAGGCACCTTTAGATGAGGCAATTTGGTTGTTTGATCTTCGCCTTTTTTGGCATATCTTTATCGCTTTCCACTTTTGCCGATGCGCAACAACCCTGGTCAGGCATTTTGTCGCCCAGCCGGGCAATCAATTGGGCTAACGCAGGTTTGCCTGCCACCTTGCCTGATGGAGAGACCACGGCGAATCCGTGGACCCCGCCAACAAGAAAGCAATGCACGACGTCGGCCTGCAGCACCCTATCTTCAGGAACGGTAACGGCAGCTTCAATCAATGCTGCGCTGGCTTCGGCTTCGACCGGGCAGTACGTCCTGATTCCGGCAGGTAACTACACGATCAGCAGTGCCATGATCTCGCTCTATGCGCAGAATGGGGTTACGCTTCGGGGCAGCGGTCCCCAATCTACCACGCTGACATTGAGCGGCAACTCTTACATCGCTTTCAGCTACTCGGCCTATGGTACCGGGTTCTGCACTACGGCAAGCACGACCGCAATTGCCGCCGGAGCTACATCGATTACAGCGACAGGATGTTCAGGGAGCGCTCCGCGCGTAGGCGAACTCATGGTGTTCCGGCAGTGCGACAGTGGATACAGCGGAGTTTCCACCGATCCGATCACCACGGGAACAGGTTGTGCCAACGGCTCTTCTTATGACAATGGTGCACTCTATGTCTGCGGGAATACTACTGCCTGCCAGCGTTCAGGCGAAGGCCTTGGAACTCCATATGTGCAGACGCAGACAGTCTATCTTTCGTCGGTCACGAGCAATGGCGGGGGCTCCTATACGTTCGGCTTTACCCCAGGCCTCTACATGCCAAACTGGGGCGCAACCATCAATGGTAATTTTTCCACTCCGATGGTCGGTTGGCTTCAAGGCGCATCGGGACCAGCACCCTATGGCAATGGCCTGGAGGATTTGACGATTTATGAAACCTCTGACAGTCCCGCTGGGCCGGGGGTCATATCGCTAACAAATGCGTATGCGTCCTGGGTCAAGGGTGTACGGGTGATTGTACAGGATTCTGCGGCTTTTCCGCCTACTATCTATATCGTGGGTGGAAAGAATTGCCTGCTTCTCAATAACTACACCTTCAATACGCTTTCCATGAGTTCTCAATATGGCCCGGTGGTCTATGATGCGAACGATTCCGACGACTTGATTCTGAACAATATCACTGCATCGAGTCCGGGCATCGTCGGCTATGGTTCGATGGTGGGAGACGTAACTGCCTATAACTACGTGCGCGATGCTTTTACTTTCGACACAAACGGATTCTTTGAGCATGGACCTGCCGGGATGCTCCTGCTCTACGAGGGGAACGACAGTGATAGCGATTTGGATGACGACACCCATGGCACGCATGATCTAAATACTCGCTTCCGCAACCATCCTCGTGGTTCCTACGAGCCTTATTACAGTGCACCACACTCGTCTGGCTATACCCTCTCTGCTTTCTCACGCTTCGAGAATTTAATCGGAAACTCCATTGGGAGCACAAACTCAAACTCCGCAACTCAATTGACGAATTATCTGGTCACGTCCCAAGGATCCTACAACTACTCCTACGCCATGGGATTTGGGGGACACACAGATACGTTGGTCCAGCCAACGGCGATGCTTTGGGGAAACTGGGATCAGGCAACCTACACAGCTCATGGAACCGGCACGCGGTGGTGCGGAAATTCCAGCAGCCCAAACTGGGGCGCGATTTGCGGGGGTGTCTCGGAAGTACCGACATCTCTTTCAGGAAATGCGGTCCCGTTCGAAAACGCAGTGCCAAGTAGCACGGCTCTGCCGGCTTCCTTTTACTTTCCAGTAAATGCACATCCACTCGGCGGGACAGGATTGAACTGGTGGAAGGTCTGCACAAGTTGGACGACTTTTCCAACTTCCTGCGCCACATCGCAGACACAACCCTTCCCGGCAATTGGCCCGGACGTAAGCGGTGGTCCTTTGAATGCTGGCACGGTGTACTACATTCCTGGTGCGATAGCGTGGCAGAATTTACCAGTAGATACCAGTTACCAGACTTCCTATCCGATTACCGGATCGTCCTGGTCAAGCGGAACCGAGACGTTGACTATTTCTGGCTTTCCAAATGTTGCCCATCTCATGGGCGGATTCAGGACGACGGGCCTTAGTTCGGCCTGTCTTCCAACTAGCGGGGTGTCGTTTACCGGAAGATCGGATGGCGAAATCCTGATAACAAGCTCGACCAGCACGACGGTGAGTTACGCGCTGGCCTCTAATCCCGGTTCTAGCTGCACAGGAACGTTTCTATTCCCCGACGTGCGCGAATTCGATGAACGAGTTTATCAAAACGATAGTGGGGGAAGCAGCACCCAACCTACATCTCCGTCGAGCCTTTCCGGAAGCGCCTCGCCGAAGTCGTGAGTTAACACATTCTCATTTAGATCACGGTTCCGTCGCCTGCTGCTTGCCGCACGCTTGTGTGCCTATTGCAGTGTGGATTCAAGAAATACCTAGAAGCGCGAAACGCGCCGGCATATTGCGCCGATAGAGGCGCAAGGGACCGAAGATGGCTGGGGATGTCTTCTCCAGCGGCTCCCCGCGTCGCTTGTTTCCTGAAGTATCGACTTCACAGAAACATCAATCAGCATGGTGGCGCTTTTCATCGCCGGCTTTTCGGCGACTTTCGGAAATTGGTCATCCCCTCCGCGCAATTCTGTCTGTTGAGATCTGATCGGCCACCCAGGGAAGGAATCATCTTTGAACATTAGTGTGTTCGGTTTGGGATATGTAGGCGCCGTGTGCTCGGGTTGTCTTGCGCACGACGGACATAAAGTGATCGGTGTTGACCCAGTTTCTGCGAAAGTCGACCTAATAAACGCAGGCCAGTCGCCGATCATCGAGGCGCAAATTGGCTCAATAATCAGCAGCGCAGTCAAGAGTGGCCAGCTTTTCGCGACTAGCGACCAAGACCGTGCCATTCGCGAAACTGAATTGTCTTTCGTTTGTGTCGGTACTCCGAGCCAGTCCAACGGAAATCTCGACTTGACTTACATTCGGAGAGTCTGTGAGCTCATCGGCACTGCGCTCAAGGACAAGGCCAGCCGGCACACGGTTGTTATACGCAGCACAGTCCTTCCCGGCACGATGCGCCAGATCGTAATCCCGGTTCTGGAAAGCCAATCAGGAAAAAGGGCGGGTGTTGATTTCGGGGTCTGCAATAACCCTGAATTCTTGCGTGAAGGCACTGCGGTGAACGACTTCAAGGCGCCGCCGAAAACGGTTATCGGCGAACTGGATCGCGAAAGCGGCGACCTGCTCGCGTCCCTTTATTCCAGGCTGAACGCGCCACTGATCAGAACGAGTCTTGATGTAGCCGAAATGGTGAAGTATGTCGATAATTGCTGGCACGCTCTCAAGATTGGATTCGCAAATGAAATTGGTAATCTCAGCAAAGTCTTGTCCATTGATGCTCACCAGGTAATGGACATCTTCTGTCAGGATAAGAAGCTTAATATCTCGTCGGCGTATCTTCTTCCAGGATTCGCCTTCGGCGGGTCATGTTTGCCCAAGGATCTCCGCGCCTTGACTTACAAAGCGAAGACGAGTGATCTCGAACTGCCAATCATCTCTGCGATCTTGCCAAGCAACGAATTGCAAGTATCGCGCGGACTACAGATGATTATAGGAAAAGGAAAAAGAAAAGTTGGCGTTCTCGGCTTCAGCTTCAAGGCCGGCACCGATGACCTCCGTGAGAGTCCGGTAATTGAAGTGATCGAGCGGCTTTTGGGCAAAGGATACGACTTACGCATTTACGACAAGAATGTGAGCATTGCCAGCCTGGTTGGCGCCAACAGGGACTTTATTCTAAACAGAATTCCACATGTATCCCGCCTCATGGTCGAGAAGATGGATGACGTAATGGAGTATGCGGAAACGGTCGTCATCGGCAATAAGGATCCGGAGTTCCGATCCGTTCCCGGGAAACTCCGACCAGGTCAATCGGTAGTGGACTTTGTCCGAATTGCAGATCAAGGGAGCGACAATGGGTACGACGGCATTTGCTGGTGAGATCATTCGCGGCCAGGGAGAGGGCACTCCCAGGAAACAAGAGCTCCTTGGATCGATTACTCGACTTATAGGCTGGCTCGAGAAGAACGACTATCGCGGTTATGACACATTTGATGGACTGAACGCTCGACTCCTGCGTCCCTTCACATTTGAGAGCGAAACGCTACGAACTGTGTTGCAGCAGGGTGTCCGGCGATTTCCATGGAATATCCGCCCAGTGATCGGAGTGGAGAGAAGTCGTTCCACGAAAGGAATGGGGTTTCTGGCTCGTGGATTTCTCCGCATGTACCAGGCGACCGGTGATACTCACTGGGAAGAAGAAGCCAGGAAGGCGCTTCAATGGCTTGTTGAGAATCGATCCAAAGGGTACAGCGGTGCTTGCTGGGGCAACCATTTCGACTACCAGTCGAGAACGTTCTATCTGCCCAAGGGTGTGCCGACGATTGTCTGGACGTCCCTGATCGGCCACGCATTCATCGATGCGTATGAATTGCTTAAGACCCAGGAGTATCTGGAGATTGCTCAAAGTGCCTGCGAACATATCGTTCGAGATTTCGCCCATTTCCCGTACGGAGAGGCAGTTTGCATCAGCTATGTACCGGGTTTGGACAGTCGCGTCCACAACGCAAATACCCTTGGAGCAAGCCTTCTTGCGCGCGTCTACTCTCACACCGGCAAACAGATCTATCGTACCTTGGCACTAAAGGCGCTCTCTTATACTGCCTCACATCAAGGGAAAGACGGTTCCTGGTATTACGGTGAAAAGGAGAATCTTCGCTGGGTCGACAATTTTCATACCGCATATGTCCTCGATTGCTTTAAGCACTACTCCGATGCTGTAGGCGATGACCGCTTTCATCCGATAATTCGAAACGGGTATCACTACTGGAAGACGACGTTTTTTCTTCCCGATGGGACACCGAGATACTACAACCACAAGACTCTGCCGATTGACATTCAGTGCTGCTCGCAGGCAATCGACACATTGGTTTTCTTCAGACAATTCGATGAAGGGAGTCTCGATCTTGCGCAAAAAGTCGCAGAATGGACGATCACTCACATGCAGGATCGGGATGGACATTTCTACTACCGTCGCTACTCGTCCTGGCTGGTAAACAAGACACCGACGCTTCATTGGGGACAGGCGACAATGCTCGCCGCGCTCGCCGCGCTGTATCGAGCCCTCTGATTCGTACGGGACGCATATCATGACCAGAAAAGCGCTTATTGTTGTGGAAAACCTGCCCGTCCCACCAGATTTCCGGGTGTGGAATGAAGCTCGCTCTTTGCAGAAAGCCGGTTATGAGGCAATTGTCTTGTGCCCCCGGAGAAGGGATTGCCCAAAGAAATACGAGTATCTTGAAAACGTTCATATCTACAGGCACCCGATTGTCCAAGAGGGCGACAGCCCACTCGGTCATCTTTGGGAATATGGTTGCGCACTATTCTGGGAGTTTGTTTATTGCTGGATGATCTACTTCCGCCATCGTTTCCAGGTCATTCAGGGATGCAACCCGCCGGACAATATTTTTCTCGTAGCTATCCCTTTCAAGCTGCTGGGTGTCAAGTATATTTTCGATCATCACGACGTCTGCCCTGAGCTATATCTTTCGAAATATAACCGCAAAGATTCATTTTATAAGGTGCAACTTTGGCTCGAGCATATGACGTTTCGCTGTTGCGACGTTGCGATCGTTACTAACAATACGTATAGAAAGATTGCGGTGGGACGTGGAGGCATGAACGAGGACAACGTCTTCGTTGTTCGCAACGGACCGAATCCGACTGTTCTTAAAGCCATCCCACCCATTCCAGCCCGCAAATTCGGCAAACAGTTTCTCGTCGGCTACGTCGGAAACATGAGCGCCCAAGAGGGTCTCGACATCCTGCTCGACGCAGCGCTCGAAATCAAGAGAATAGGACGCAACGACGTACACTTTACCTGCATTGGCGGCGGTCCTGGGTTAGCAGGATTGCGCCAACTCTGCAAGGAAAAGAATCTTGAGGACACAGTCAATTTCACTGGCCGAATTCCATTTTCGGATCTATTGGAGATCCTCTCGACGGCCGACGTCTGCGTCAATCCCGATCGGCCCTGCGAGATGAACAGCATGTCAACCATGATCAAGATCATGGAATACATGGCGCTAGGAAAGCCGATCGTGCAATTCGAAGGGGTAGAAGGCAGGTTCAGCGCCCAAGGATCATCGCTATACAGCCGTAGCGACGGCGACATCGTCCTCGATTTCGCCGAAAAGATCCTGTGGTTGCTGGATCGTCCCCAAGAGAGGATGCGGATGGGGGAGTTGGGACGTCGGCGGGTCGAGGAGGAACTTGCGTGGGAACACTCGGTACCCCATCTCCTTGGGGCATACGAAAGAGCATTCAGCAAGGTGCGCGGCAAGCGGGCGCTACAGACTGACATCGCGCAGTCGTAAGGATCTACGTTGCTCAGACAGATGCGACGAGATATGCAGGAGCGAAATAGTACTGAAAATGTCGACGGTAACTGAAGACATTACGGCTCACGATGTCGGCCTCGCGCGACCGGCTGTGCTCGATATGGCGCTGCTGACGGGTGGGGTTGATAGGCCCTACGCGTATGGCCTGGCGATGGCGCTTGTCGCAAAGAATGTTCACGTTGAGGTGATTGGAAACGACGTAGTGGACAGTATTGAGATGCACACCACGCCCGGTCTAAAGTTCTTCAACCTGTGGCCAGTTCAGTCAGCGAAGGCCACTTCGTTCGCGAAAGTATCAAGGATTGTGAGCCATTATCGGTCCCTTATCTGTTATGCGGCCCTGGCGCGGCCACGAGTGTTCCACATCTTATGGAACAGCAAGATTCAGGTATTCGATCGAACGCTGCTGATGCTTTACTTCAAAGTGCTGGGAAAGAGGATTGCACTCACCGCGCATAATGTGAATCAGGCCAGGCGAGACTCGCGCGACACCTGGCTAAATCGAATAACGCTGCGAATCCAGTACCGTCTTGCCGATCACATCTTCGTCCACACGCAAAAGATGAAGGACGAGCTGTTGGCGGATTTCGGAGTCGCCGGCGAGTCGGTGACAGTTATTCGCCATCCCATCAACGATGCGTTTCCAAATTCCAGGCTCACGCCCTCGGAGGCAAAGGGTCGGCTTGGCCTTGAGGATACTAATAAGACAATTCTCTGCTTTGGCAGGATCAAACCGTATAAGGGCATCGAGTATTTGCTGAGTGCATTTCAGACACTAGCGGCCGGAGACGGGCAATACCGGTTGTTAATCGCTGGTGAAGTTCAAAAAGGGAACGAAAAGTACTTGGAGTCATTGACGCAGGCGATGGCCGCCGAAATGGAGAGAGGTCAAATCATCCTCAAGACACAGTTTATTCCCGATGAGGAAATTGAAGTTTATTTCAAGGCTGCGGACGTAATCGTTCTCCCGTACAAAGATATCTTTCAAAGCGGTGTTCTGTTTTTGGGGTATAGCTTCGGTTTGCCTGCAATCGTGACGGACGTCGGGTCGTTTCGTGAAGAACTTGTTGTCGGAGAGACCGGCTATCTATGCAGGCCGGAGGATCCAACGGATCTGATGAGGACAATTGAGCGTTTCTTTGCAAGCGATCTCTATCGGAATCTAGGGACGAAACGTCAAGAGATCAAGAACTATGCGGAGGCTCATCATTCTTGGAGCGCAGTTGCCTCCCTGACGCGAAGGGCGTATGAAGCAACGCTGGGGGAACGCTGACTTATGAAACCACTCGTATCGATATTAATTCCCGCCTACAACGCGGAACAGTTGCTGACAGAGACGTTGCGTTCGGCGCTTGATCAAACCTGGCACAACAAGGAGATCATCATCGTCGACGACGGTTCGAAAGATGGGACGCTCGCCGTGGCACGGACGTTCGAATCGAATGTTGTCAAAGTTTTCACTCAGAAGAATCAGGGTGCTTCAGCAACCCGGAACAAGGCTTTTTCTCTGTGCCAAGGGGACTACGTTCAATGGCTCGATGCCGATGATCTCCTTGCTCCGGATAAGATAGCGAAGCAGATGGAAGCACTGGGCGATACCTCGAATCGAAAGATTCTTCTCTCCGGCGAATGGGGCAGTTTCATGCATCGGCCTTCGCGGGCTAAGTTCGTTCCGAGCGGATTGTGGTGCAGTCTTTCCAGAGAGGAATGGCTGATGCGCAAGATGGAACAGGGCACATATATGCAAACTGCCACTTGGCTGGTAAGTCGCGAATTAGCGGAAGCAGCCGGACCTTGGGATACGCGACTGCTAGGCGATGATGACGGCGAGTACTTCTGCCGTGTACTGCTGGCCAGTGATGGCGTGCGGTTTGTTCCAGGCTCGAAAGTCTACTACCGTCAGGCGGGCGCCGGCAGTCTGAGCTACATTGGAGCCTCAGAGAGGAAGCGCGATGCGCAGTGGATCTCGATGGAGCTGCATATGAAGTACCTTCGGTCGCTGGATGACGGCGAGCGGGCACGAGCCGCCTGTGTGAAGTTGATGCAAAACTGGATGGTCGCCTTCTATCCTGATCGCCTCGACATCTTTGAGAAAGCGCAAAAGCTCTCTCGGGAATTGGGTGGGCAAATCGAGGCTCCGCCGTTGTCCTGGAAGTACTCCTGGATCGGGGCGCTGTTCGGCCGGCGACTCGCCAGGAGGGCCGAATTGAGGCTCCAAAGTTTAAGGTGGTCAATGGCAAGCTCTTTAGACCGGGTGCTAAGCCGGTTGGAAGGGCCCGGAGCGACAACCCAGGTCGGAGCCTGATCCATCCATTCAACTCCATCTATTGGCGCTGCTTTTCTGGATCAGATGAGATCCTCTAGCGGAGCCTGGAGCTTGTGTTGCTTTGATTTTGCTGGTGATCTCGTTACCGCCCCGAAAAGTGGTCGAGGCATCGACCAGCTCCTCGGACGAAACGAGGCTCTCTTCGAGTTACCCAGCAATCAGACGGAGAGCGGAATGAGCACAGATAGCACGAAAGGCTAAGCACATGATTATTTCACGTACGCCACTTCGTATTTCGTTCTTCGGCGGTGGGACTGACTATCCTGTCTGGTATCGCGAGCACGGAGGGTCCGTACTATCGACAACGATAGATAAGTCCTGCTTCATTACGTGCCGATGGCTGCCGCCTTTTTTTGAGTACCACAGCCGAATCTCTTATACGAATCTCGAGAACGTTTCCTCTAACGATGCCATTCAGCATCCGTCGGTGCGTGCCTGCCTCCAGCATCTTGGGATTCGCGAGGGGATTGAGATTCATCACATCGCGGACTTGCCCGCCCGCGCAGGTCTCGGCACGAGTTCTGCCTTTACCGTCGGACTGCTACACGGACTCTATGCATTGCGGAACGAGATGCGCGATAAGCGGTCACTCGCCGCGGAGGCCATTCAGGTGGAGCAGGACCTGCTCCACGAAGCGGTCGGTGCGCAGGATCAGGTGAGTGCCGCCTATGGAGGGTTTAACCGCATCAATTTTCACACAGACGGCGCGTTTCAAGTGAAACCGATGCTGACTTCGCGCGATAGACTGGGCGAGCTTGAGCGGCATCTAGCTCTTTACTTCACAGGATTCTCGAGAACAGCTTCTGAAATCGCGCAAGAGCAATTGAGGCTGACTCCGCATAAAACTCGCGAGCTGCAGTCTATGCTGGAGTTGGTCGATGAGGGCGAAGCCATTGTTGCAGATCCACGCCGGCCCATCACTGAGTTTGGCCGCCTCCTGCACGAAAGTTGGCAAATCAAGAGGTCATTGACTCAAATGATCTCCAATCCGGCGATCGATGAAATATATGATGCCGGTCGTAATGCGGGAGCTATCGGCGGTAAGCTTCTCGGGGCGGGCGGAGGCGGGTTCATGCTGTTTTTTGTTCCTCCAGAACGGAGAGAGGAGCTGCGAATGCGGTTGAAGCAGTTGCTATGTGTACCGTTCAAGTTTTCGCATACCGGAAGTGACATTGTCGTCTATGAGCCCGAGGAACGATACGACAAGTTGCTTACTGCAGAGCGTGAGTTGGTCTATTCACGCAATGGCCACTAGGCAGCCAGGAAGAAGCCGATGGCATAATCACTACGATCGCGATTTAAGCTAGTTCCTGAGGTGTCACCGTTTGGGCGTTTCGTTTGTATCCAGGACGTTGTGAATGATTTTCCAAGAGACACGAATTCCTGGAGTTTTGGCAGTTCACTTGAATCGAATCGCGGATCAGCGCGGTTTCTTCGCGCGATCGTGGTGCCAGGAGGAATTCGAAAAAGCTGGGATCAATACCCGCCTGGCTCAGTGCAGCATCTCATACAATCCGAGAAAAGGTACTCTGCGAGGCATGCATTTTCAGTTGTTTCCGCATGCAGAGGCGAAGTTAGTGCGGTGTACGATGGGCGCAATCTATGACGTAATCGTCGACCTGCGCGTAGAATCGCCGACATTTAAGAAGTGGGTGGGAATCAATCTGACGGCAGAGAACCGTGACCTCATCTATATCCCCGAGGGGTGCGCCCACGGTTTTCTCACACTAGAGGACAATTGCGAGGTCTTCTACCAGATATCGGAGTTCTACCATGCAGAAGCTGCCCGAGGAGTACGTTGGAATGATCCCGCTTTTGGAATTGAGTGGCCTGCGGAACCGCAATTGATGTCCGACCGCGACCGCGACTATCCTGACTTCGGGTCTGACAAGGGCTAAGTTGAGGAATCTCGAAGAAAAAGATCTAGTGCGGATTGGGAATGATCTTCACAGTCTCGCCGCTGAGCTCTATCCGATCTGCCGCAGCATTACAGGCGATGGAGTTCGGAAAACGCTCAAGCGAGTCCTCCAGCGAATTCCGCTGAAACTAATTGAAGTCGCGACCGGTACGCAGGTATTTGACTGGAAGGTTCCGAAAGAATGGAACATTCGTGATGCATACATCAAGAATGCCGGCGGGAACCGGATAGTCGACTTTCAGCAGCATAACCTGCATGTAGTGAACTACAGCACTCCAGTGCACGCGACAATCTCGCTAAGCGATCTCCGGCCACACTTATACACTTTGCCGGACCATCCGGACTGGATCCCTTATCGGACGTCGTATTACAAGGAAAGCTGGGGATTTTGCCTCACGCATCGCCAAATGAATGCGCTGGCAGACGGCGATTATGAGGTCTTCATCGATTCGTCGCTGGTCGATGGGAACCTGACTTATGGTGAATGCTATATTCCGGGCCGCACCACTGATGAGGTCCTGATATCATGCCACACCTGTCATCCTTCACTTGCGAATGACAATCTGTCCGGGACGGTTGTCGCGACTGCGTTGGCTGAGTATCTGCTGAAACAGGATCTGCGCTATTCTTACCGGTTTTTGTTTCTTCCCGGCACGATCGGTGCGATTACCTGGCTGGCACGCAATCATGAGAGAGCTCAACTGATTCGGCACGGCCTGGTTCTGGCGGGAATTGGCGACAGAGGCGGCTTTCACTATAAGAAGAGCCGCAGGGGGGACAGTGAGATCGACCGTGTGGTCTCTCACGTTATCAAGCATTCGGGTGAAACGTCAGAAGTGCTCGACTTCTCGCCCTATGGCTATGACGAGCGGCAATACTGCTCTCCGGGATTCAATCTTGCGGTGGGTTGCTTGATGCGCAGTGTCTGGGGAACTTTTCCCGAATATCACACGTCGGCCGATAACCTTGATTTCATTGATCCGCTGCAACTTGCGCGATCGCTGCGCGTCTGTGTTGACATCGCAAACGCCCTCGAAAACAACGGCAAGTACTGCAATCTTAGCCCCTACTGCGAGCCGCAACTAGGAAAGCGTGACCTCTATAGATCCACTGGTGGCGAATCGATCGGAACAGAGATCAATGCGCGCTTGTGGGTTTTGAATCTTTCCGATGGCGATCATTCTCTGTTGGACATTGCCGAGCGCTCGGGTTTGTCGTTCCGGGCAATTCACGACGCGGCAGAACTTCTTCGAATAAATGGACTGCTCAAAGAGAGAGACTCAGTCATCTCCTGAGTGGTCCATTTTAAGCAGATACTGAATTAGGAGGCACATGAAGATACTCTTAACCGGACACAAAGGGTACATAGGCGCCGTGGCAGGACCGATGCTTCAGTCAGCCGGGCACGACGTAGTCGGACTGGATACCGATCTCTACCGGAAGTGCGATTTTGCCGGCGAGTCGACCGCGATACCCGAGATCATCAAGGATCTGCGGGATCTAACCGCGGCGGAACTTGCGGGTTTTGATGCGGTGGTGCATTTTGCTGCCCTCTCAAACGACCCCGTCGGAAATCTCGATCCTCAACTTACGTATGACATTAATCATCTTGCATCGGTGCAGCTCGCGAAATTCGCGAAACAGGCAGGCGTCAAGCGATTTGTCTTTGCCTCCTCGTGCAGCAGTTACGGGGCGTCAGGCGACGACTTCCTTGATGAAACCTCTCCGCTCAATCCGGTTACCCCGTACGGTGAATCGAAGGTTTATTCCGAGCGGGATATCTCGAAACTCGCCGACGATTCGTTCTCGCCAACCTTTATGCGCAACGCGACGGCGTACGGCGCGTCCCCGAGACTTCGCCTTGACATTGTGCTGAATGACTTCGTCGCGTCGGCTATCGTCTCGGGCCGCATTCTGATCAAGAGCGACGGCACCCCGTGGCGTCCCATTGTGCACATCCGCGACATTATCGGCGCAGTCATCGCTGTTCTGGAAACGCCGCGCGAAGCCGTCCATAATCAGGTTTTTAATGTGGGCCGCAACGAGGAGAACTTCCGTGTCCGTGAGCTAGCCGATATTGTTGCAGAGGTTGTTCCAGGTTGCAAAGTGGAATACGCGCCAGGCGGCGGACCCGATCTTCGTTGTTACCGTGTCAATTTCGATAAAATCGGAAAACTCGTGCCCACATTTAGGCCTCATTGGAGCGCGCGAAAGGGCGCGCGTGAACTCTATGAATCCTATCTTGCGGGCGGACTCAACGCCGATGATGTGAATGGTGGACGGTACGTCCGCATCAGCGAAATCCGGCGTCTGCAGCATGCCGGGCAACTCGGCGATACATTGCGGTGGATCCACCAGCCGGTGGCCATGTCCACGGTGGCTTAAATAATCTCCTTCGAAAGGAAATCATGACGACAACCTTGCCTCGATTGGAAACTCAACAGTTCACCGGAGTCCATTCCTGCCGTTTTTGCGGCAGCGACCTTCAGCGGACGTTTGTCGACCTAGGATTGTCTCCGTTGTGTGAGACCTACCCGGCACGTGAGGATTTGAACCGCGGTGAGACTTACTATCCTTTGCACGTGCTGGTGTGCGAGAAATGCTGGCTTGCTCAGCTGGGAGAGTATGAGAGCCCGGAAAACATCTTCAGCGATTATGCGTATTTCTCGTCATTTTCCGACTCCTGGCTCAAACATTGCGACAAGTATTGCGAGGCCATGAAGACCCGCTTTGGGCTCGATCGCAATAGCTTCGTCGTTGAAGTGGCTAGCAACGACGGATACTTGTTGCAATACTTCGTCAAGCGCGACGTGCCCGTGTTGGGAATCGAGCCGGCGGCAAACGTTGCCAAGGTCGCGGTTGAAAAAGGTGTGCCTACACTCGTCCGCTTCTTTGGAACCAAGCTGGCTGAGCAGCTTGCCTCTGAAGGAAAGCAGGCAGATCTGGTTCTGGGTAATAACGTCCTGGCACAGGTTCCCGATCTGAACGATTTTGTCGAAGGACTTAAAGTGATGCTGAAACCGGAGGGCGTCCTCACCATTGAAGTACCCCACCTGTTGCAGTTGATACAGTTACGTGAATTCGACACGATCTACCACGAACACTTCTCATACTTCTCGCTGCTTAGTTCGATCAAGATATTTGAGGCGCACGGCCTGAAGGTATTCGATGTAGAAGAGTTGAAGTCTCACGGCGGATCGCTGCGTATCTATGCCTGCCGGGCGGAAAGTTCGACCCACCCCGTGGAAGTAAATGTTAAGAAGGTGCTGGACGATGAGACCCGAGCGGGCCTTGACACCATCGAGGGTTACATTACCTTTGCCAAGCAGGTGAGAGAAACCAAATTTGCTCTGTTGGACTTTCTCCTTTCTGCGGCGGCACAAGGAAAGAAGGTTGCCGGTTACGGGGCTCCGGGAAAGAGTGCAACGCTACTTCATTATTGTGGTATCGGCAAAGATCTCATCGAATACACGGTGGATCGGAGCCCTTATAAACAGGGGCGATTCCTGCCGGGGAGCCACATACCGATCTATCACCCGGACCACATTCGCAACACCAAGCCGGACTACGTCGTCATCCTGCCCTGGAACCTGAAGGACGAAATCATGGTTCAACTACAGTTTATCCGCGAGTGGGGCGGGCAATTCGTTGTGCCGATTCCAAAAGTAGCTGTGTACTAAGGAGGGGATGCGATGAAAGTTGTTCTTTTCTGTGGAGGAGCCGGGATGCGTCTGAGGGGCTATGCGGACGATGTCCCGAAGCCCATGGTCCAAATCGGGACCCGACCTCTTCTTTGGCATTTGATGAAATACTATGCCCATTTCGGCCATAAGGATTTTGTCCTTTGCCTTGGATACAAGGGTAACGTCATCAAGGACTACTTTCTGAACTACGACGAATCTGTGTCCAACGATTTCGTCTGGTCAAAGGGCGGGAAAAGCGTGCACTTGCTGAACCGTGATATCGATGACTGGACCATCACCTTTGTGGAGACAGGGGCCACTGCCAACATCGGGCAGCGCCTGAAAGCCGTCGAGCCCCACGTCAAGGACGAAGAGATCTTCCTTGCCAATTACGGGGATGGGTTGAGCAATGTCCCGCTTCCATCCATGCTGGAAAAGTTCCGGGAAAGCGGAGCTGTAGCTTCTCTGTTGTTGGTACAGCCCACGTCGAGCTTCGACATTGTCTATGCGGGAAATGAGGGCATTGTAAGTGAGATCCGGCCCATTACACGCACCGACATCTGGATCAACGGTGGCTTTTTCGTAATGCGTAACGAAATCTTCCGCCACATTCAACCTGGCGAGGAGTTGGTCCGTGAACCGTTTCAGCGTCTCATTGAAAAGAAAGCGCTGCTGGCACAACGGTACAACGGGTTCTGGCAGTGCATGGATACGTTTAAGGACAAGCAACATCTCGAAGAGCTGAATCAAGGCACGGCGCCATGGAAAGTTTGGAATCAATCCGGCAATAGTGAAGCGAAAAATCAAGAATTAGTCCCTGTCGCTCTATGATTCATCTTAATTTGGGTGCGGGCAAAAATGGGCCGCTGCAGATACTTTGTCTGGGCTGCCATTCTGACGATATTGAAATCGGCTGCGGAGGCACTATTCTCCGGCTAGCCAAGCAGTACCCGGAGTGCGAATTCCATTGGGTTGTGTTCAGCGCTCTCGGCTCACGGCGTGCCGAAGCAGAGCATGCTGCCAGATTGTTTCTGAGCCCTTCCCAGTTAAAAAAGCCGTTGTTGAAAGAATTTCCTGACGGTTTTATGCCGTTTGTAGGATCCGAGGTCAAATCTGCCTTTGAGGATTTGAAGCGGACTCTTAATCCGGACTTAGTGCTTACACATAATCGGCGGGATGCTCACCAGGATCATCGCCTCATCGCCGAACTGACCTGGAACACGTTTCGCGATCATCTTATTCTCGAGTATGAGATTCCCAAGTACGATGGCGACATGGGCCAGCCGAGCGTGTTTGTACCTCTCGATATGGAGATCTGTCAGAAGAAGATTAGCAATCTCATGGAGGCGTTCGCGACCCAACGCAGTAAGCGTTGGTTTCAACCGGAGACATTCTTGGCTCTGATGCGGCTCCGCGGAATGGAATGCAATGCCCCCAGTGGCTACGCAGAAGCTTTTTACTGCCGAAAGCTAGTCTTCTGATCCGAGCTTCAGCGAAGGCGACCGGCAGTAAAGCATCGCGCACCGTTGCTCCGGCACTAAGACTTTCCCCGATGGCGTCGATGACTATCCATTTTCGCGACACGCCGCAGACTGAGTTGATTTGACGCTCAACGAAACACTAATCGCAATCCAAGGATGTGATATGCACTTCAAGCTCCCGCATCGGAAAAGACGATGGATAAGCTAGGGGAAAAGGTCCTCAAGGGCGGTCTCGCAAGAGTATGCGCACAATCTGCAAATGTATTGTTGCGCATCGCCTCTCTCGCGCTCCTCGCTCGATTGCTTGACCCGAGGGACTTTGGACTCGTCGGGATGGTTGTTGCCGTCACGGGTATTCTCAGCTTATTTAGAGATTTCGGACTTTCCGCTGCGAGCGTTCAACATGCCCACGTCACTGAAGATCAAACCAGTAACCTGTTCTGGATCAATGTTGCTTTCGGGGCGGCACTCAGTGTCGTGACGGCGATCTCTGCACCCCTTCTCGCCTCCTTCTATCGCGAACCTCGCCTTGTCGCGATTACGATAGCGATGGCAGGTACATTTCTACTGAACTCAGCCGGCATCCAGCACTCAGCAAGGCTACAAAGAGAAATGCGCTTTACGACCCTCTCTGTCATCGACACTGGCTCATGGGTTGTGAGCACGGGGATTGCCATCGCCGGGGCCAAGGCCGGATGGGGATACTGGGCATTGGTCGCTATGGCGGTCACCGGCCCTCTGGTGTCGACGATTGCGTTCTGGGCTGCTACGGGCTGGGTTCCCCGAATGCCAAGACGGAATACTGGCATTGGTTCGATGCTCCGATTCGGAGGCACGCTGACGTTGAATGGAATTGTCGTATATATTGCCTCAAACTTCGAAAAAATTCTACTCGGCCGGTACTGGGGCGCGGATGTTATTGGCATTTACGGCCGGGCTTATCAGTTGATTCGAATTCCCACCGATACGCTCACAGGAGCCATTGGCGAGGTAGCCTTCTCTGCCCTGTCTCGGGTGCAAGACAATGCCGACCGCCTCCGTAACTACTTTCTAAGGGGTTATTCGCTGGTTTTGGCGCTCACATTGCCTGCGACGTTCGCTTGCGCGGTCTTCGCAACCGATCTGATTGCCTACATCTTAGGCCCAAAATGGACGGAGGCGGCGCCAATATTTCGCCTCCTCACGCCAACCATTCTCGTATTCGCAATGGCGAATCCACTGGCTTGGCTTGTCAGCGCATTAGGTATGGTTATGAGAGGCCTGAAGATATCTTTGGTGATTGCGCCGATTCTATTGGCCGGCTACTTTATCGGTTTGCCCTACGGGCCAAAGGGAGTTGCGATCGCTTATTCCGGAATCATGGTGCTCTGGCTCGCTCCGGTTATCGCCTGGTCCGTACGCGGTACCGCCGTCTCCTTTGGAGACGTAGTGAGTACAGCAAGCAAGCCCTTGATTGCGAGCGCAGTTGCCGGGATGGCCGCGCTTAGCTTTCTAAGATTATTTCAGCATAACGACAATCATCTAACTAGGTTGGTTCTTGGAAACGCCGTCCTCGTCAGTACATACCTCATTACAATTTTGTACGTTATGGGGCAGAAGTCGTATTACATTGCCTTGTTTAAGAAATTCGTGAATCGCCAGCCCTTGCAGGCGGAGATCCTGACGTAAGCCCAGTAGAACCTGAGCTTCTAGGACCGCGAGTTGTAGCAGCGCCCAGACAATGTCAAGAAAGATGCGATCAGCATCGAATTGATGGCCCCTGTCACACGCAAACGATCTCCAGCCACGAGTTGAATGGGACTTTCTGCCGATTCACTTCAAGCAATCTGCTCTCCGCTAGCGGTAGACATGATATTCATCAAACAATGTCGCCATTGCAGGACGACCATCGCCAAAAGTGTCACGAAAGCGTGGGGTTAACTTAGTTATGTCCTCGGTCATCGAAAAGGACAGGCTTCCTTTTCGTCGCATATTCATGCGGGTCAGTCAAGGAGTATGGAAGCGCATACCGGCGTCACTTAAGAACACTCGTCCTCTTCGCCGCTACGGCGCATTTCTACATTCCTTAGTCAAGCAGAGCTCCGTACGCGGGCAGCTCCATGGGACCTTTTTCCTGCGAAATCGCGCGCAACTTGAGTTGATACGTGAGATCGCAAACAAGAGCGAGAAAGGCGCGACACTCAGGCTCGGCGTCGTAGCATGCAGCAACGGCGCCGAGGTCTATTCGGTTGCTTGGACAGTTCGATCGGCGCGATCAGATCTGAATCTCGTGATTCATGCAGTCGATATGTCACAGGACATCGTTGCGATTGCGAAGAACGGTGCATATCCACTCGAAACCCAGGCCCTAATCGGCGCTCCAATTTTCGAACGTCTCTCACCCAAGGAGTTCGAAGAGATATTTGACCGCGGGCAGGAAACGATCAACGTTCGGCCGTGGCTCAAAGATGGAATTCAATGGCATGTCGGAGATGCCGCAGATCCTGGAATCGCGAAACGCCTTGGGCCGCTCGATATTGTTATAGCAAACAATTTCCTATGCCACATGGATCCTCCTAATGCGGAGCAATGCTTGCGCAGAGTAGCGCGGCTCGTAAGGCCAGGCGGATATCTCTTCGTCTCGGGCGTCGATCTTGATGTGCGAGCAAAAGTGGCACTTGAGTTGCATTGGCGCCCAGTGACAAACCTCCTGGAAGAAATACATGACGGTGATCCTTCTGTCAGAAACGATTGGCCCTGGAGGTATTGGGGCCTGGAGCCATTGGATCGACAAATGCCTAACTGGACAATTCGATATGCTTCTGTTTTCCAATTGGCCCCGTCGGCTAGGACTGACGTACTGCATTCAGAATCGATGCACTCAGCTGCAGTCGCTGCTCCTAGTAGCGTATCAATTTGAAGATCAGTGACAATGAGCGAATCCTACAAAAGAATCGGCCTCTTAGATCACATGGGCTTTGGCAATATGGGCGACGCCGCAGTGCAGGAGGCTTTTATTACAAATATCAAACGGCGCCTGCCCCATGCGCAATTGATTGGCTTTTCTCTATACCCAGATGACACACAAAAGAGACATGACGTAGTATCGTACCCCATCAAATGGTCTTACCCGAGATTGACCGAGTCGAGCACAGTGCCGGGTGGCACGATACAAGGCTCGAAACTCAAGGCACGCATAAAATCATGGCGCCCTCTTTACGCAATCACTAAGCCCATACACGATGTTCTTCAAGAATTTGTTCATCTCATTCGTTCGTACCAAGTTGTGCGCTCGCTCGATCTCTTGGTGATCTCCGGCGGTGGCCAGCTATGCGATCTCCACGGCGATCTGCCTTACAACGTTTTCAAATTCTGCCTGCTCGCCAGGCTCGCGAACACGCGAGTGTTCATCGTTGGCGTCGGCGCTGACCTCCTGCGATGGCGCTCAAGTAGAGTCTTCGCCAAATGGTCGGTCAGGTTGGCAAATTACGTTTCTTTTCGCTCCGAAGAATCGCGGGAACTAATTCGGAGCTTGGGCGTGAAAAGGGAAACACATGTCTGTCCAGATCCAGCTTATGCGCTCAACATCCCTGAATATCTAGCCGCCGAGGGTTCACGGACGCTGTCGCCACTTGAATCCCGGGCTCTCCTTTGCAACCTTGGCGTCGTACTCGAACCGCATACCGGGTCAGAGTCATCCGGCGCTCATGCCTTCTTGGTAGATCGACCGTCAGAATCGCCACATAGACCTGCACGGCGGGTTGGCCTGAATCCTATGGGCTTTTGCGACCCTCGACGCTGGCCACGGAAGGATGCGGCTGTTTATCGTCAGCACCTCGACAAATTGACCGCGTTTTCAAAGTGGCTTCTCGTCCACAATTTCGATCTCGAGATCTTTTCGAGCGATGTTCTCATGGACGTGTTCGCGATCGATGATTTAAAAGAGCGCCTCCGCGAGACCGAATCTGCGTATCAAGGAGGAAGTGTGGTGTTCCGCCCAATTCCGACTCTTAAGGAGTTGCTGCACCAGATGGCTAGCTTTGATTTTGTCATCACGTCGAAATTTCACGGAATCGTCTTTTCTCAAATGATGGGCAAGCCTGTAATTGCCCTGAGTTATCTCCAGAAGATGGAGGATCTTATGCGCGAAGTGGGGAACGCCTATTACTGCCTGGATATAGAACACTTTGAGTCAGAGGAGCTCATCGAACGGTTTCAGTCAATGGTGAGCGAAGAAGAGCACCTCAAAGGACTTGTCCAAAGAGCAGCGACGCTCAATGCGGGGGCACTGCAGGCTGATTTCGACTTGCTCTTCGGCAAAGAAGCGATGAATGAATCGCGGTTACCGGAAGCTGAAGGCGTCGTCGCGTAATTCGGTGGCAGTGGCTCCTCATGATGCCCTCGCGTCGCTTGTAATGGGCTTATTATGCACTTAGTGAACTGCATTGCCCTAGACCAAACTAGCTATAGAAAGAAAGTACTTAACTGCCAGTGCCATACTCTCTGAACGGAATTGTGGTTACAGATGTAACAGCGACATAGATCAAATGTTTGCCTTAGTACACGCATAGACTCAGCTCGGAGGGAAGATGGATTCAAGATCACAACCGTTAGTGAGTATAGTAACTCCAGTATATAACGATAGCGCCCACCTCGCTGAGTGTATTGAAAGTGTGTTGGCACAGGGCTATCAGAACTGGGACTACACAATCGTGGATAACTGCAGTACGGACAACTCCATTGAGGTCGCTCGCGGATATGGCGAGCGCGACTCGCGGATCAGGGTTCAGAAGAATCATCAATTCTTAAGGGCTGTTAATAATCATAACCGGGCATTGCGCCAGATTTCACCTGAAAGCAAATACTGCAAGATTGTGTTTGCCGACGATTGGATTTTTCCACATTGCTTAGAGGAGATGGTGTCTGTTGCAGAGCAGCACCCATCCGTTGGGATCGTTGGAGCCTACGGATTGCAGGGGAACGAGGTCATGTGGACTGGGCTGCCGTATCCCTGCCGATTGGTTTCTGGTCGATCTGTCTGCCGCCAGCTATTTCTCGATCGGACTTATGTTTTCGGGACATCGACTTCCGTCCTCTTTCGTTCCGACCTTGTCCGGGCGACGGATCCCTTCTATAACGAAGCAAATCTGCACGCCGACATGGAAGCATGTATTGTTCTTCTCAAGGACTATGACTTCGGTTTTGTACACCAGGTTCTAACCTATAAGAGACTGAGGCCGGGATCTCTAGGAACTACAATCACCGAAGAGATGAACACGCTCATAGCCGGTCACCTGCATAATCTGGTGACGCATGGGCGGGACTTCCTCACGGATGAAGAGTTTAGAGGCTGCCTGCGTAGGGATGTCGGCGAATACTATAACTTTCTCGCGGTTAGTATGATGCGAGGTCAGCGTGAGCGAAGATTCTGGGACTATCACAGGAGAAAGCTGCGCGAGGCGGGCGTGGGTCTGTCCTTTCTCCGCCTGGCCGGAGCGGTGCTGGCTAGGCTGTGCCGAGCGCTGCTGAATCCTTGGGAAACGATGCATAAATTGCGCCCGAGCATCGATCCCAGACCGTCGTCAAAAGGATCGGATCGGATGAAGGCGCGGAAGGCCAGCGATGGTGAAACCGGAGAGTCGAAGGAGTCTGCGAGGAGAATGACATCGGTGGCGCCGAATGAAGCGATTCCTGGTATTGCCGAAAAATGAATGTGAAAGTGCGGAAATGAAGTGTAATCTGAAGCCGGAAGGAGATTGTCGACGACGGCGCCCGGTGAGTTCGAGTTGAAAACGGCCGAAGAATCCGAACAGGAGTGCGTTGGTGCGCCGAAAAATGGCCCCCTCCACGGGCGCATTGCCTTAGTAACTGGAGCCAGCGGCGGAATCGGCCGTGCCATTGGTCTGGCGCTCGCACGCGCAGGAGCACATCTATGCGCGGTTGGCAGAAATCGAGCTGCGCTGGCAGAGACCGTTTCGGCGGCTCGTCAGTATTCCAAGGCAAGCATCTTTCAGATCGACCTCACAATAGAAAGCGATCTTCAGCCGCTGCTCCAATATTTGGAGGACGCCGGCCGGCTCGACATCTTAATTCACTGTGCAGGCGTCATTCATCCAAATCAGATGGAGCGCGCCCGTGTTGAAGATCTGGACCTTCAATATGCTACGAATGTTCGCGCCCCTTATCTTCTGACGCAGAGTGTTCTGCGCTTGTTAGAGGTCGCAGGTGGGCAGGTCGTTTTTATCAATTCGAGTGCTGGACTATCAGCGAGACGGCCTGGAATTGGACAATATGCGGCCACCAAGCACGCTTTGAAGGCCTTGGCGGATAGCTTGCGCGAAGAGGTGAATCCTAAGGGAATCCGCGTTTTGACGCTCTACCTTGGGCGCACCGCAACGCCAATGCAGGAGGCGTTACTACAGCAAGAAGGCCGGGAGTATTCTCCTGGAACATTATTGCAGCCAGAGGACGTCGCCTCTGTCGTCGTCCATACCCTGATGCTCCCTCCCACGGCAGAAGTCACAGATATCTCCATCCGCCCAATGCGCAAAACTTAGCAGGCCTCTAAAGCCTTGGGCTTCTGAATCCGACTGTCAGCATCGTTGATCTTCTCGTCCAGTTGTGCAAGCTCCTCGTACAGACTCTGAAACAGGTCTCGGCCAAAGCCTGCTAGCTGGTTCCGCGCGTCATCCAGGACCGCAGGCAAGCCGCGGCGAACCTTCCCTGGATGCTCTCGCAATACAATCCGATACTCAGCCAACTTACTGCGAATCTGGTTGATGAGTTGATGGCGACTCGCAACCAAACGGCTGCGAACCCGATGCAGGCACTGGAGTCTCGCTGTTCGAACGACTTCTGAGGGACAAAGCGCATGTTCGGCCATATTACTATCTCGCAAATAGCTTCCGCATCGTTGGCATCGTTCGTCTGCTACTTCATATACGGCTTGACGAACTGTGGCGCCATCAGCCGGACGGAATGTCCCAATCCCCCAAACACTCGCGCCCGGCAGTGTCCGCTGCCGCTGGCCTCGATTCCCACCAGGTACGGCGGCTGCTCCGCGAAGAAGCGAGACACTTCGCTTTGCCTCAACTTCTGACGCAGCACCGCACGCCCTGACCTGTCAGCCCCATGTACCTGAAAAGCCTGCTTCGTAGTGTCCAGCCCAAGCGTCGTTGTCCTCGTCATGGTCCGTCCTCCTCGTCGCGAGCCTAACAACTCACTTCTAAGAGGCGGGTCCATCCGATTAGGTCAGGTCAGGCAGATTTCCATGAAGATATCGCAAAGGTTCTTTGCCGCGATCGCTCCTCGCCATCGAGTGCTGATCGTTTTGTCTGCAGCTATCCTGTGCCTTCCATTGTTGCTCGTGGGTATTCCTGAATGCGGTGACGCCGCGACACACGTAAGGTATCAGTATTACTTCACGCATCAGTTTTGGAGCGGAGACCTTTATCCGCGCTGGCTAGCAAGCGACAACAAGGGCTACGGCAGCCCAATCTTTCTCGTACAATACTCGTTCCCCTATTTTGCGACAGCTTTGCTGCGGCCTCTTACATGGTTTAAGCCGACACCCGCCCGAGAGTCGCATGAACTGGGGTTGTATTGCTTTCTCTCGCTTGCAGCGGCGGGACTGGCCGCCCGGACCTGGTTTCGCAGTCGCCACACTCCAGCTGCTTCTACAACTGCAGCCATTGTCTACATCTCACTTCCGTATATCTTGGGACAGACAATTTATGATCGCGTATCAATCGGGGAGTTAGCTACTTTTATCTGGATGCCTTTGATCCTTGCCTTGAGCGACTGGATCCAACCAACCCGATTTCGAATACTAAGCGCAATCGGTGTGCTGTTTGCGCTCCTCATCCTAAGCAATGTATTAACCGCAGTTCTATTCGCACCGGTGACGGTCCTGTACGCGCTAGTCACCGGAAAGCGGACAGAGAGGTCTCTTGTCCGACGTGTCACGCCACTTCTCCTTTCCTTTGTGGTTGCAACGGGCGTTGCCGCCACATACATTTTCCCGGTCGCGGCCTATCATCGATTATTTGATGCGGGCGCGGTATCGGCCAATCATCCCTACTTCGAGTTGGGCCGACAGCTTCTAAATATAACCCCAGGCGAAATATCTACCAACCGGATCTTGACCCCCGGAATCGCTTGTGCAGTTTGCCTGGCGCTGTTAGTGGCGCGCTACGTTTGGCGTTCCGACGGGAGCTTTGCAAGCCGAACAATTATGCTGGTAACCCTCGGGCTGGGAGCACTAATCCTTGTGCCGGGAGTAGGGCGGGCGCTAATTGAAGTGGCTCGTTTAAAAGTGTCTAGCTACGACAGCTATAATGGTTTTTCTGCAAAGATGTTATTGACCGACTTATTCACACTTGGCCTCGGATTTCTTGCATACTGCCGCATTTCTAAAGAGCAAACAGATCCCCGAGCGCGCTTTCTTCTGTTGATATCCTGTGCTGCGTTGGTTCTGATGTTGCCCTGGAGCACCGTTATTTGGAAGACCATTCCTGGATTTGCTGCAATCCTACAATTTCCATGGCGCCTTGGTGCACTGCTTACCGTCGCCGCGGCGGGTCTTTTCGCCGCTGCGATTGACGATTGCATGCGACGAGGATTTCTTGGCGAAAGAGCGCCGTCACTCGTGGTGTTGATTTTAGTCGCGCTCGTCACCATTGGTCCCGGCAACATTATTTGGCGCGTGGTGGCGGAGTTCAGGGCTCCGACTACCCCTCAGATTGATCTGACGCGCGGCGTGGATCCGATGTATCCCACGTACGTTCCTCCCAATAAGATTGTGGCATTTGGCAAGGATGTTGGTACAACTCCTAATACTTGGGAGGTGAACCCGACTCCGATCGTGCATGGGATACGTGCAGATTTATCTAGTGGACAAGGCGAAGTAATTGCTACGCGCGTCAGCCCTCGCAAACTCCTTGTTTCAGCGCAATCCCCGGGATATGCACACGCACTGATTGGACAACTTTATTTTCCCCTCTGGAGAATTGTGCCAACGACGCAATCCACTCGCGGTGAACTTTTGAGCAGTTCGGCGGATGACCTTATCGAAGTTTCGTTGACTCCTGGCCGGCATGAATTCGAGCTGGTGTTTGACGGCGGTTGGCCCGAGCGATTGGGCAACACCGTCACGCTGTTGTCTGTCCTGCTTGTTCTGGGAGGATTTATTTTTGCGAATCTGCAGGCCAAAGGGCGAAAATCGGTAGTCGAAGGACAGCGCATTGCGATGTAGATCTGCCCGAAACGGAATAGGGTCAGCAGATTTCCATAATGACAAGTCAGAAGCATCTTAGGCACTAGTACAGCGCAGGAGTACGCTTAAAGACATCCCTGCCATTCCCGGTGAAAGCAGAAAGGCGAATTCACACTTGATCCTACGACCCAAGCGCCTCATTGGCGTTATTTCAATTGTTGCAATTTGCTTTGTGCTAGTGGCGGCTTTCGCCGTCTTATCACTTCCAAAAGGTTGGACGGGGAAGCAGGTCACTTGGCGCGCGCAGCTATTTGTGAAGAAAGCAGAAGGCCAAGTCCCTGATTTGTCATGGCGCGAACTTTGGTTTATGACGCACGTCCGCGGCGGCTTCGGCTTGGAAGAGTTTACTAACCTGGGATTCAGTCTGGATGGCGCCGTTCAGAGCCCATTCTCGACCAGTGAAGATGCTCATGCCGGTGGCCGGATCTTCGCGGAAAAGTGTGTGGTCTGCCACGGAGACGGCGGACGCGGAGGAGTGGGGCCCGCGCTGAATCACGCGGGACTGGGTCACGGTGATAGTGATCTCGCAATCTACAAAGTCGTGAGAGACGGCATTCCTCAGGCGGGCATGCCCCATTTTGCCATGTCCACGCTGAATCGATGGCAAGTCGTGGGCTACTTGAGGACGCTGCAACTTCATAACTCCCTTCAAAGCGCCGAACCGCTGGCTTCGGCAGACATTCAGGTGAGCAGCGAACAGGTTCGCACCGCTGGAAGCAGGCCAGATCAGTGGTTGACGTATTCAGGTTCGCTCGATGGACATCGCTATACGCCAGCGGCCGAGATCACGAAGGAAAATGTCTCACGGCTTCAATTGCGGTGGATTCACCAATACGAAACGACAGAATTCGAAAAAGCCGAGTCGACGCCGATAGTCGTTGGCGGGGTCATTTTCATGACCGAGCCACCGTCGAACGTCGTAGCCTTGGACGCTAAATCAGGAGCCGTACGGTGGCAGTATAGGCGGATCTTGCCCGACAAAATTCCAACATGCTGCGGCCGAGTGAACAGAGGACTTGCAGTATGGGGTGACAAACTCTACTTGGGCAGTCTGGATTGCTATCTCGTCGCGCTCGATGCAAGGACGGGGGGCGTCGACTGGCAAAGCCAGGTGTGCAATCCGTCCGATGGCTATGCGATGACAGGAGCGCCGCTCATCGTAAATGACTCTGTCGTGGTCGGCGTTACCGGTGGCGAGTACGGTGCTCGCGGTTTTGTGGCGGCCTTTGATGCCAAAACCGGCAGCCTGCGATGGAAATTCAATACTGTGCCCGGCCCTGGCGAATTCGGACACGACACATGGAAGAACGATGCCTGGAAAACGGGCGGTGCTCCAACCTGGATCACCGGGAGTTACGACCCAACCCTCGACCTTCTCTATTGGGGTGTAGGCAATCCGTCCCCGGAATTCCAAGGAGATGTCCGTTCAGGCGACAACCTGTTCGCCAACTGCGTGATCGCCCTGCACGCTTCAACTGGAAAGCTGGCATGGTATTTCCAATTTACTCCGCATGACGAACACGACTGGGATGCAACCCAGACTCCTATCATCGCGGACATTCCCATCAACCGCGTCTTGCGGCGAGTGCTGTGCATTCCTGATAGGAATGGATTCTATTATGTACTTGACCGGACAACCGGCGAATTCTTGGTAGGCGTACCTTTTGTCGAGGAGAACTGGGCAAAAGGTTTAGATTCAGCGGGCCGTCCGATTCTCTCCCCAAATGGCGAAAGTTCGGCCTCAGGCCGAATCATAAGACCTGGCGCCGGAGGCGGGATTAACTGGCAAAACACGGCATTCGACACTAAAACTGGAGTGATCTTCGTCCCCGCCACAGAAGGTGCTGCCATATTCACAAAATCTCCGCATCCCGAACGAGGCGATCTCGGATTCTACCCGGGTAGCTCTGGCGGCGATTATGTAATGCCTGAGGAACATGTCGTCCGAGCCTTGGATGCAGCGACAGGCACAAAAAAGTGGGAGAGATGGGAGCGGACCCTGCCGAATTCGAAAAAGTCTCTTGCTCGAGGATATAGTGGTCTTTTGGCAACCGGTGGGGGACTCATATTCGGCGCTTCGGGAGGGTTTATCTTCGCAATCGACTCGGCAACCGGAAACGAACTTTGGCGCGTATATTTAGGAGGTGATACTTATGCACCCCCTATATCATTCACAGTAGACGGGCACCAGGTTATCCTGATATCGGCGGGTCGGGCGCTGTTCATGTTCGGACTATAATTTGCTTGATCTCCGGCCTCGGTCGCATCCAGGAAGCATCCGAGTTTACATGAACTTTCGTCACCTTGCTTGACCCCGCCGATAAGGTGTTAACTGAAATGTTTACAAAGTGAGGAAGTCCGCAAGCCGAAATGAGAAAGCAATCCGGGATGATATCCGCAACCGGGAAGCTGAAGATTAGCGAAATCGACTAGATCCGGATCTGGTTCTGACTAGCCGCCCTGAATCGGCGCAAATCAACCTGGGTCGCGTTAGCGACTCCTTAGAAGCCGCTTTGAGCGGCTCACATACTAAAATGCATGGCTGGGTCGGCCGATACTTACCTTGTGACTGTGTCGGACGCGCAGGAGGAATAGATCGTGAAGCATTTTCTCCCCATCATCACTATTTTACTCGGGGGCGCGTTCGGCTCGGCGCAAACTCCTACCCTCATTCAGACAGCTTACTGCCCGAACTCAGGGCCTGCGAATAGTGAAGGCAACAGTGCTGGTGGTGCCGTCACGAACGGAGTGTATACATGCCGCCTCCCGTCAGCCACCCTTCCCGGTGATTTCATCCTCGTGTCCATGTTCTTTCAAGGAGGGACGGGTCAAACCCTATCCTTAACAGACAGTGCGTCCAATTCATACATCCAGGATGTCACGAACACAACCGCGGGCAACAATATCCAAAGAATCTATCATTTAGCTAACGCAGGTGCTGGAATTACCTTCTTGAAGGGGAGTTTTTCCGGGGGAAATGCAACTGGCTACGTCGATGTTATCGTCAGCGAATGGAATAGCGTTGCTACGTCTTCTCCGCTCGACGTGGCGCACTGTAATAGCGGTTCATCCACTTCCATAACTGCGGGGGCGGCTTCCATCGGAGCTGCAAACGATCTGCTCGTTCAACACGTTTTCAGTGACGATCACCGGTCAGTATCCTCCTTCAGCGCTGGCTCCCAATCAAATACTACTTGGCAATTCGGCGCTACAGATCTGAATGACGCGGCCGGCTTCCAATACGGTGTTTATAGTTCAACGGGTTCATTCAATCCGACGTTCACTGAGGGGACGAATCACGCTTTCGCATCCTGCTTCGCGGCATTCAAAACCGCTGCTTCAGGTTCGACTCCCTCTGGCAACCGTCCCTTAATGATCTCCCACGCGCAGATTCCGCCGACCGCCTCAAGTTCGGTCAATTTGCAGGTTCCGTTTTCAGGCAACCTTCAGGTGCTCTCCTTTCTCGGCGGTTACGAAACGATCACAAAATTATCAAGCACGCCCTCCTGCACATGGTCCAGCACGGGACCCGCACACCACAGTGCTGCTCCCGACAACTATACCCAGATTTATTACGCGATGAACTGCACAGGTAACGCCGTTGCAATGAACTTGACGCTGAGCGGCGCGGCTGCCGGTGACACCGTGATGATCTACGACGTAACCGGGCCGAACTCCTGGACGTTTGACACGGACTCAGGAGGGCAGGACGCAGATGCGGGGGGAGATGGGACCCTCACAACCTGCAGTAGTTGTGATACGCCCTCAACCTCGACGGGTGTCGTATTTACGAACTTCGGGCAGGATGATTGCACGGCAACTGGCGCTGCCGCTCCTTCCGGTGTTGTATTCGATTCCGCGACATATACCGGCAATGGCCTCAACGGCCCCCAAAATGTCGATCAAAACAATGGTTGGTCCCACTTGTTCTATACATCCAAGCCTGGCGCAATCTCAGCCACCTGGAGCGAATCCTGTCCTACCGGGCAACCTGAAGGTTATTGGGGCGGGCGCGTCGCCTCGTTTAAGACGACTGCTCAGAACCAGCCGCAACCACCGACTGGGGTGAACGGATCTGCGACGCCACAATAAGTGTAACGAACATGATTTTTAGATCCAGAAGCCGACGGTGACGCGCGGCACTCTCTCTGTTTTCCCCTGACCACATTTCAACCATTTCAGATCAAGTAGATGAAAGCACAGGTGTGCGTGGACTTCCTTCGAGTTCGGGAGCGCCGGCAACCCTCTGACTTGCATCTGTCTCTCGAAGTTGATCCTGGTTCCGCGAGCTGCTCTCATCTTGCTGCTGTGTTTTCCAGATCCGTAGAACCGCAATACCAGGAGAAACTGGCGTGAAGATTGCGAATCATGCGGAAGGAAAGCCGGGCGAGACATGTCGGAGACTAGCGGCAGGAAGGCGTCAGGCTTGCGGCCCTCATTTTGCTTCGCTCTTCTGGTCTGTTCGTCGAAGGTGAAAGCGGCGAATTGCAACTGTCGGTGAGCGAACCTTCCGGCCAGCGGGTCAGAACAGAGCCCGAGGATGAGGGGAGCTATTCGAGTTCTCGGCGAAGCAAATCGAAATCGGAATAATCGATCTTGCCTGGCGCGAGAATCTGTCTGTCGCGAAAGCATCTTCGATCCGAGAAAACATACGTTCGAAATCCCAATAGGGCGACCAACGGTTGCAGCTGGGCCCTATTACCTTCGGACCTTTACTCGATGTCTTGATTTGCAACAGACCTAGGTAACCAAAGTCACGTCACCGATAGAGAACACGTCATTTTCCACCGATAATATTTGTGACGCAAGGGCGTAACATAAGACTGGGACGCGCTCGTAGCCTCAGAGGTCCGGGCCTGTTGCGAGGCAAGCTTTGGGTAGGTTCGCTCGTTCAATCTGTTTCTGCATTCACATCTGAAGGGTTAAACTATGAAACGCATTGGGATAGCCATTGGTTGTGTTGTCGCCTCCATGTCGGTTGCGGCGCAGTCGGTATCATTCCGTCCAGTTAATGACTCAACTCGGAACGGTTCGCCGGCGGTTTCGACCTCAAAAAGCTTGCCGGCGCCTGCGCAGAAGCACGCCCACATGGGGGTTGTATCCGATTGGACGCGGAACCATGTCCTCTTTCCCACCCCCAGGAACCTCAGCCTCGCACTCAAACTTCAGAACGATCCTCGCTACATGCAGAGCTGGTATCTCCGCCATCATGAGGCTTGGTGGCCGGGAGTGGGGCGTGGGCATTTCAAAGTGCCCGCACTTGTCCACAGGGACTGGAGCGTGACTCTAGGGACCACCACATTGACCGGCATCCCGACCTTCCAGCCGATGTTCGACTTCAACTACTCCCTGAGCGGAGCCTTCGAAACAGGCTACGGTACCCTGAACACGTCGGATCTCATCGGTTCGCATCAGGCAAGTACGACTGGTGGAGCGTATTGGGCGACGAGCGGCACTGTCAACGTGACCGCGACCGATGATGTGGGAGTATACCCACTGACCCCCGGCGGGCCCGGAACCGAAACGCAAACTGAGGTGCCTGCTGGACCCTATAACTTTAACAACGTGCTCTTCCCCAGTTATCCGGCGCTTGCGCCCATCTTTACGGGGTTTGATGGAGTCTCTTTCGGGAACCCTGTCGGCGGCAACAACCTGCTTTTCGTTGAAAGTGGCGGCACGGTCTACAACGATGTATACGACGGCGGAAACTTTGCAGGAGCGTTTACCGGCACCCCCGGCACGAATATCAATATCGATCCCGGCGGTGGCCAGACCTTCCCGGCCAAGTACACCTTTGACGTAACCGCAAGTCCAAACTGCACAAGTGACTTCGTTGCCATGGGTATCCCGGCTAATGCCGTCGCGGGTTCGAGCGGCCAGGCAAATATTGTGGGATACAACGAGCTTTATACGAATTCAACTGGCACAGGCTATTGTCCCACTTTGACTGGCCCAGCCGTGAAGTTCGCCTACGCCTCGGGTTCAGGAGAAGTGCCGGGATCGGTTTCAATTTCCCTGGACGGATCCCAGCTTGCCTATGTCGAGGATCTGCTCACCGGAAGTTCCGTTTTTCACGTTCTGACGATCGGCACGGCAAGCGAGGGCACCAGCCCGACCGACCCTGTAACACCCGGCGCCGGCGGAAGTAATGCGGTGGATACAACCTTGGCACTCGCAGGTGGATCCGGAAGCTGTCCTGCGCAAAGCTCCACGACATCGCCGTACATTGATCTTGACAACAACTCTGCGTACGTCACCACCTACGCTTGGACTGGTGCGGGAACCGGCACTGGTTGCCTTTACAAGATCAGCAACATTTTTGTTTCCACGGGTGGAACTTCTCCAACCATTGCTTGGAGCATTCCCATCACTGGTGCAGTTCCCTCAAGCCCCGTAGTCGACGCCGCAACCAGCAAGGTTTTCTTTACTGACAGCGCCGGCAACATCGATGTCGTGGACGACACGGGAACGCCGTCGACGTATTCCTCTCTCGCGGTTGCAGCCGGCACCACATCTGAGAATCCAGTCACCATCGACAACGCCAATAGCATGGTCTATGCGACGTTCAACACCAACGGGTCCGACGCCCTCGTCGTGCAAGCTCCGGAATCCTTGGCCAGCTCAGCTTCAGTGTCCGTGGGGCTTGGCAATACGTTGTACACGGGCCCTTACGGCGTGGACTTCAATAACGCATGGTATACCGGCGGTCCCACGGCGCCCGGAGCTCTGCTGTACGTCGCCGGTAATGACACGAATACGGGCACGGTTCCAACCCTTTACAACGTCGGGTTCGGTGCGGTGACGGCCGGGGTCATGAACACAACCGCCAATCCCTCGACTCCGCTGGCCACTACCACCAATAGCGCAACCCTCGCTGCCACTGTAGCGGATTCCTCAGCGGTTTCGGAGTTCTTTAACGCCAATGACACGACCGGCGGACCGGACGGGACGGATTACCTGTTCGTGGGCGTCACTGACAGTTGTGCCGCTACAGCAGGGGGAAACGCCGGATGTGTGATGAGCCTCAACATCACGAGTGGCGCTCCCACTGTTAGTGGTACAACAACTGCGATCGCAGCGCCAGGAGGCTCGACTGGCATCGTTGTGGATAACGAAGCCAACACAACGGCCTTTCCGCAAGCCTCAAGCGCTTATTACGGAACCAAGAATGGTGGCACTCTTGTGAAGGCGACGCAAAACGGCCTCGACTGATCGGCGTACTCGACAAAATCAATGCGCTTCGAATCAAATTTGAGGCGCAGACTACGCCGTTTCCGCGGGCAGATTATTGCTTCACGGCGATGGCATCACGCCAATTTGCTTTCGTACCATCTTTTTGCCGATGATGGGGTGCAGGAGTTGGTTACTCTGAAGGCCGGAGACATATTCGACCCGATTCTGCTATGCCTCCTGCCAGACCACTTGATTCTCACCCCGGGAGCCGGAGTCGACCCGAAACACAATCGAAGCTCTGATTTATCGCGGATTCTGGCGTTCTTTCTCCGCTATTTTGGGCGTCCTGGGTGCTCCTTGATGGATGTTCTAATAAGGAGCACCCAATCTCCATCGCCCGCACGATTCTTGCCGGGTGGTGTGAACTCCCGGGTGCCGACGTTTGCCATAGCTCTGCCGGGGACATCTCGGTAGGTTCCGCTCGACGGATCGAACCATTCGGCATACGCAGCGCGGCTCAGAACCGCCATATTCACGCTGATGGGGCGAAGTGCAGGGATATAGATCACTACGGTCGAGCCATCGGCTGTCTTCGCCGCGATAGCGTAGTCGTTGGTACTGACGGGAGTCTGAAGACTGCCATATGAGCCCATACCCGAACGCACAATGGAATGATCCTGATCGGGAATGAGATTTTGCCATGGGAGCGACAGGAAGAGGCTCTTCCAATAGCCAATCTGCTGCACCGAAGAAGTGTCGATATTGTTCTGCCAGCCATTCGGAAATAACTCACTGTACCGGCTGCCGTGAAACTGTCCGGTTCCTCCACTGAGCATCGCCCAGTAGGCCTGTTTGCGCTCGACATATGGAGTGCCGAGATCGTGCGGGTCGCCGATATCCTCGAACTCATAGTGCGCTTCCATTAGGAAGACAGGGGCTGCTGGCCTCTGGTTGTAGCTTTTGAGCATTTGAATGTAGGTAGGCGCGTACGAGTACGTGCCATTCAGTTCGATGAGGGGGATCCAGACTGAATCGTCGAAAGACGAGCTTGTCGGTGGCTGCAACTCGATCGTTTGCAATTGTTGCGGTGCCTGGGACCTGATGCCCCTTGCGACTGCCTGCACGAGAAGGTCGTCGTTCCGCTCCCGCCACGTCCTCACAAAGGGCCCGACCCCCTGCTTGGCTGCTTGAAGCAGGGCGCCCTTCTCGCCTGCATGCCATGTCCCAAAATCGTTCCCGTTCACCCACATCACGTTTTTGAATCCGACATAACGTCGACCGAGAAATTGTCCGTATTCATAAGCCCCCTTCACACCATTGTTCCTCAGGGTCGGGAGCCAAAGGATTGTCTCAATGGGGTCGATGAAAACGGCGAGATGATGGTTCATTGCCATCTGAACCATGTGATCGAGCCGGACGAAATACGCTTCGTTGGGTTTGCTCAGATCGTAGTATCTGTAGTCATTGCCCCCGGAAAGGAAGGCTGTGAACGGTCTGATTCCATCCGGCGTCGCGGCCAATGGATTTGTTGGATTGTCCTGGCCGGCGCACGCGGCGTCTATCCATCCCAGAGTATTAAAACCGTGTGCCTCACGGTCTGCGAAGTAGAACTCGGCCTCTTTCTCGGTGAGCCGGCTCATGATTTCCTGCGGCGAATCCCCAACGATCAAGAATGGGGTTCCATTCTCATCGACAAGGTACCTGTGATTCTGGCTGACCTTCAAAGGAAATGCTGGCAGTCTGGCCGCCGAGGGAGCAGCGGCCTTCAGCGCAGTAGGCGCCAGACTTCCGACCAGAGCAACGATAAGGACAATGGCAGATTTCAGTGAGTTCCATTGATAAGTGACACTCATGTCCTTCCCGTCTATCGTTCGAGCAGTGAATCAGACGCCTACAGGCAGTTTGGCGTTGAGGCCATTTTATCCCTCCCGACTTTTGTATGAAAGTGATGTCAGCCTATTATGCGAATCTTGGGCCACAGAACAAAGAACCCGAGCGATGATCACTGCCAATTCGACTTCTCAGGGAAAGGTCCCAAAGGAGATTGGGCTGCTTGGTGATCTGCACCAGCTGGAGTGATCAGAGAGGCCGGTCCCCTCGAGAATTTGCTAGCAGAATTCAGCCTCCTGGAAGGATTCGTGACATTGATCCATTGCGTCCCCCGATCCACATAAAACTGACCCTCGGGTTCTCCGGACGGATTGCTCGAAACAGCAGTGCCCTTACCGCCGACGGGCCGAACAGGTATCATTCCGCGATGGAAGACTGGCTCTGACGCAAGGTCTATCTGAGGACCGACTAGCGGCTGGGCCGGTCGAAATATGCTGACACGACCGTGAAGCGCGCGCCTATCGGTGCGGCAGGCAAATGTGGATGTCCTGCAATCCTTGGCCGACTACCCAAGTAAATGGTCACATCGTTTGTTGCATCTCCGTGTGATAATTCGGATGACTGCGGAATTTTCCATCTAATCGTGCTATTTCTGATATCTGGACTGACACATTCGTAATCTTCTCTAACCTGATAGCACGGGACATTCGAAATTGAAAACCTCTACCAAACCGTCCAACAAATCGGCCTGCGGCGCTATGGCAGATGATCAAGCAAGCGAGGGAGTCGTTTCCCTGAATATCGGTTCCAAACACCGGAGCGGGTCACACTTCCTCGGATTGTTGATCTTCATGATTGGCTTCATCTTTTGTGTTACTCAACATGCGCCATTAGAAGCTCACCCGATCTCCCCTGGAACACATGTCGTGGGAAGTTCTTCAATGACAGTTGGAACACCCACGGTTGACTCGAATGGCGTAAAGTACTATCCGGTTACATCGATCTATCAAGGTTTCGAGACTTTGATTGTACGGGTGTTAGAACCAACTAGACCGGCGCCAGGCAAACCGCACAGGCTTGTTTTTGTTTTGCCGGTGGGAACTGGTGTGGAGAACTTGAATTCGCGGTGGAGCGATGGAATCGAGGAACTGCGGCTGCTTGACGTTCCCAATCGCTACAATATGACGCTGATTGCGCCTTCCTTTTCCTATGAGCCCTGGTATGGCGATAACGATCTCAATCCAGCTCATGATATGGAGAGCTTTGTCGTCAACGATCTTGTTCCTTTCGGTGAAATGTTTGCAAAAGACAAAAACACCCCGCGACTTCTTCTTGGCTATAGCAAATCCGGAAATGGGGCTCTCGACTTGATCCTGCGGCATCCTGATGTCTTCGACGATGCCGCCATTTGGGATTGCCCGGCGGAATTAAGCAGTCTTTCCGCCTTCCGGAACTTAAAGGCGAACTTCGGCACGCAGGAAAACTACGATCAATACAACATTCCTGCTCTGATCGTGAAGAACGCGAAGGCGTTCCGGAAGGAGCCCCGTTTGTGGATTAGCGGGGATCGATCGGTGTTCACCGCGGACATGATCAGGCTGCACGGCCAGTTAGAAGCAGCAGCGATTCCGCATCTATGGGTGGAAGGGGCCACCCGCGTCCACAACTGGCATAGCGGCTGGCTGACCGGTGCCATCGAGGGTCTCGATGTGTTGACTTCGCCCACTAAATCGAGTAGCACTCCGACTCAGGTTGCACAAGGCACTCCTCGCCCTTCCGACTCGGTTGTGGCTGCGAGTCATTAAGCTTGCATCGAGATTAAAGATCTTTTGCTGTCTCCCGGCACTGCATCGAAGTACAGGCTCTCGGCGCCTTTGAGGTCTTGCAGAAGCAGTTTTGGCCTCCGCAGTGACGACAAAGAACTAATGGATTAAAGGGACTCAGCCTTCATGTCTATTCTTCCTCGACCTGACACCTATCTTGGAAGTCAAACTCTTTCAGAGATCGAGGTCGTATTTCGCATTGCCAGCAATTCAGCGAATTACTCATGCGGAAGCGTCCTGAATATAAGAAAGTCCGGCTGATCGGCCCCTTCGTTATCTGAATGATTCGAGCAACTCGCATGACATCCAGCAATCGGCCCCCACTTCCGCAATTCGACGAGAATGTTTCCAATTGTGATCGACCAACGGCCAATTCGAATTTATGGAATCGTCACACTCGCCATATTCGAAGGAGCGCTGGTATTTCCCTGGGCGTCGACACTCTCGACAATGTAGTCGTATATCTGGCCAGTTTGAACCGAAGTGTCTTCGTAACTAGCCTGTGTCACCTCTGAGGGGTTGATCTGCTGATACGAGGTGCTCCCGCTCGGCGCGCGGTAAACGTTATATCCAACTACTGGGTCCTGGGAGCCAGTCGGTGGATCCCAGCTGAGGTCCACCTGGTATGCAGTCGCGACCCCTGTTCCGGTCAGAGTGACTACGTCCGTGGGATTTATGGTTGAAGTGCTGACAATGGTCAGCGTCCCCGTATCGGAAGCAGCCGTGGTGGGATCGAACTGCACTGTCAGCGTGGCTGTCTGATTGGTGCTCAACGTCACGGGCAAGGTTGGTCCCGAGACGGAAAACCCGGTCCCCAGCACAGTGGCCGCACTGACCGTCACCGGCGAGGTCCCCGTCGAGGTCAGCGTTACGGAT
>Ga0335073_10000546_pt1 | contig 48304 bp, 42 predicted proteins | sample Lox_Sample_22_FD_207093 | JGI IMG/M metagenome (GOLD analysis project Ga0335073, IMG submission 207093) | Soil microbial communities from Loxahatchee National Wildlife Refuge, Florida, United States - Lox_Sample_2.2 | ecosystem: Environmental > Terrestrial > Soil > Wetlands | place: USA... | reverse complement strand
CCATCTTCGGCGGCTGCTTGTAACAACTGTTCGTTTAGGCGGGCGATCAGCTGCGCCGGCGCGCCAGCAACAAGACGGTCATAACTGCCAAACAGTGGATCGGCGATGTTCAAGAAGGTCTGTTGGATCACGGTTGCGTGGAGTGTCTCTCGCGCCTTCCGCCAGAGCACACGCAACTCGTCGATCGCCCGGCCAATCGCCGCATCCGCCTCCGCGGCCGTCGCCGTCAGCGGCACGCCCGCTATCATCTCGCGGGCGGTGAGCGACAGCAAGATAACCTGGGGGCTTAGCCGACCTAGTGGCGACTCTGCATCAAGCAGTTGTTGCCGGTATTGGCCGTATGGTGCAATGTGGACATCGATGAGCAAACGCCGGCGCAGGCCAGAGACACGGATAGCAGGCGCCAGATGGTCGACCGTAGCGGAAGCTAGAATCGCCAACCGAACAGATGAGAATCCCTGAGATGATTCCTTACAAGTTGGACCAAGGGCGCGATCAAGCTGGATCGTTTCGAGAAAATTAAGCCGGTGCTGGGAAAGAGCAGCAAGCTTCTCTAGGCGATTCGCCGACGGTTCCAGTGCCAGGCGAAGACAACCTCGGAAGTCTTTTGGTGCAGGCAGCCAATCCATCATAGTTCGTCGTTCGCAGCAGTTAGTTAAGGTTTACGACGGCGAGTGCCTCGCACATCGCGGCATGCGATTTCTGGCTACTTGTTAAGGCACTTCCGAATCTGCGGCCCGGCCTCCTCAAGAAATGCGGCGGACCAGCGTTGCGCGCTTTCAGGATCGAGGTGGTAGCCATCGAACGTTGTCAACCCAGCCGGTCTTGGCGCCACCAGGTTCAAGTGAAGCCCCGCGGCAATGGCCTTAGCGGTCCCGACATCGGTGTTTACAGTCGGGACAATTGTTAAAATCGTGCATGCGCGGTCGGCAGAAAGACTAGGCAGAAACTCTTTTCCCAACGCTGTATATGATGTGAGCTTATTCTGGCTTACAGCGTCATCATAGGATACCGGGGCGCTTGTGAACTCGCCACCGACCACGCGCCAAGTACCTGTGGATCGCGACCGAAAGATCGCCTCCTGATGTCCACAAGCAGCTTTAAAGGTCGTGCAAATCGCTTTGTGGACCCTTTGCCACTCGCGTTTCTGTTCATACCGGCTTCTCGACGACTCATCCCGCATGACGGTTTTGCCGGGCCCGGTTTCAGTTCGCTCAAAAAATGAGTCGATATTGATCACATAAACCTTTGCCTTCGGGCGGAGCTTACGCAGTAGGGGCGCTTCAAACGTATAGTTCTCATAATGCGTAAATCCCAGCAAGTAGTAGCTGTCAGAGAGCGATGAGAACCAATCAGCCGTCGCCTTACTAGAGAACCCGAACACCGTGCGGCTGTTCCCGATAAAAAGCACCTGCGCGTTCTTGGCGGCGGTGACTGCCGTCGGCTCGAGGCCAAACCAGATAGCACCGTGGTCGTAGTCACCATAACTCGTCGCGCCGCAGTAGCCAAGGTAACTGTCGGAAACATATCCAGAAGCTTGGCAACTGAATATGCCGTATGTTCTGAGGCTATACCCGCCAGCACCGAGAGCCACTGATAGAATGAGTAATATGTACAGCCCCGATCTGATTGTAAGCACAAAGCTTCCAGGACCTCGCCCCTGTGTATAGGTCCGATCAATTTGGGAAGGTGTAGTGACCGGTTTCGTGACCATAGTGCGCTAGAATCCTTTCTAAAACAGCCTTACAACGATTGACCTTGGCCCACAGTCTCTTGAGACATTTCCTCGAGACGAATGCCCTAAGCTGTTTCGCTGTTTTCCTGTTCTCTTTCAGATATCCTTCTAGGGGCCATTTCAATTCGTCGACGCTGAAGAAGGTTCCGTGGCGCACACGCTTGCCAGTGAGTTTGCCTAGATCAACTCCGAACTTGTGCCGTCCGTAATGTGGAGGCTGAGATATTAGAAGCAAAGCGCGCGGGCGATAATCCCTAACAGGTGCCCACGTCTCTTAGTGAGCTATCTAAAGTCGCTCCTAGTTGCTGGCGATACCAAGTTACGGTAGCTTCGAGACCTTGTTGCAGGGACGTTCGAGGCTGGTACCCCAGCTTATTCGACAAGAAACTCGTGTCGGCAGCACGTTCTTGCTCAAACGGACGATCCGGCAGCGCATCAAATGCCGGCTCGATGCTGCTGCCCAGAATCTCTACAATCTGTTCGACGACTCCACGAACAGATACGAGTGAGCCTGACCCAAGATCGAACACGCAGCCCTCAACACCGGGAATGACTGCTGCTCTCAGCAAACCCTCGACGACATCGTCAATATAGATCCAGTCTGCCAGCCGCCGGCCGCTGCTGAGTTTGGGAGCCTCACCGCGCAGCAATTGGCAAACCACAGACGGTATCAATTTCTGTAGGTCCTTCTGGTTGGGTCCATAAGTCATAAAGATGCGAGGCATCACAACTGGTGTCTGGAACAACTGGTAGAACATGCGTCCGTAGATATTGCTCGCCAACTTAGCTGCAGCATAAGGGGAGCAGGGAAACGTGGTGTCGTTGAAATTCTGCGGTTCCTCTGAGGAACTTGCCAAAATAATGCGCTGGCACCCTGCTTCGGTTGCCGCAGTTAAGAGATGTACGGTGCTCGCAAGATTGTCGTAGAAGGTTGGCAGGACTACCCCCAGTTCGCGAGCCCCGACAACATAGCTGGCCAGATGAAAAACGATTTGCGGCCGCACGGCCTTAAACACCCGGCGTACTGCAGAGATGTCCCTCAGATCAGCCTGCCACCATCGAAGATGCTTGCTGTACGAGCGTTGCGGCTCTCGCGAAACCGCATGTACCTTAGCGTGGCAAGCCAAGAGTCGGTGGCAAACATGCGCACCGATGAAGCCGCTGCCGCCTGTCACCAGCACTGGGCACTGCAAAATTTGATCCGCTAACTGCATCGCTTCAAACGATTTAGCTCGGAGTCAGAGTTGCTGCTATCCCTGCGCAGGAAAAGAGGGTGAAACTCGTTCTTGAGCCATTTTTCGCAGCGGCTAGAGGTTAAATCGCCCGGGCAAAGCCGATGGTAATCGGATTGGAAGACTGCTTCCTCGAAGATAATGTTGAGATGCTTCACGTTATCTTGCCCATCCTTCTTATCAAACGGCTCAGTGACTCTTCCAATTACCTGGTAGATGCTGCCACGGTTGGTTTGACCTTCCGGCCATCGCGATCCCTTAAGCCGTCCCGTGAAGCGTGTCGGCGGACTCCAATCCGAACTCTCTGGTCAATATCGGGTACTGACCCGCACAGCTATATCCCTCATTAGTCCGTACACCGATTCTCTCCAGAGAAAACCGGAACCCCCTCCGACCACTCTCGCCCCTCGCCGAGTTCATTTTCATCTCGCGTTAGCGACTTAGGCGCCATAGAGCCAAACTGAAAAACGGCCGCGTAGCGGATTCTCCAATCCCGTCTTCTCTTATTCAAAGGCTCCAATCCTGCATATTGACCCGGCCAGTATCTTCTCAAGTAAGTATCTCCCTCGTGAATTTCTTCGAGTAATTCTGGTAACGGCCTCCATCCTAAATCGCATGCAACCTTTGTCCGAACGTCCAAGTCAATCCCAGAAACAAAAAGGCATCCATCCTGACTTACCAGGTTAGCAATGTTACGCAAACATCTCTCCGCCTCTGAAGGATCCATGTGGCAAAGAAAATTGTTCGCCACCACCATATCTTGGGAGCCAAGGGCATCAACGATCTCTGTCTCACCGACATCGCCGACGTGCCAGTTGATTCCCTCTTTGATCCACGGCTTAACCGTAACCACGTCCCCGTCCCTATGAAAAAATTCCTCCATTTCAGCCGCAGTCATAGCTTCAAAAATCTGCGTACCTGTCAATTGCGAGCCCACGAGCGAGTACGCGCCACACTTCGCAAATTCCACGGCCTGTCTGGAAATATCCACTGCGTGCAGAATAAGCTTTAAATCAGGTCGCGCGGACCGTATTCTCCACGCCACCGAATAAGCTTCAGCACCGGTACTGCAGCCCAATACTGTCACTCTTAATACATCTCCCTTAGCCTTTCGCTCTAGCAGGCGTCGGATCAATTCCAGCTCAGGCCGATTTCGAAGAAACAACGTGGCAAATGCTTGGGCACGATGGCCTTGCATACGAGCCAATATATGCAAGAAATCCCCATATAAACGTACTGGACCGAGAGCGGCGAAGGACGAGGGGAGTTTGTCCCACAATCGCTGATTGAGGCGTAGATAGCCACCGACTGGCGATTTCCCCAAAATCCTCAATTGCACTATTCGCGCCAACCAGGATTTTCTTTCTACTGTAAAAGCCGACTCTCGACTAACTACATCAGGGTTCCATTTGGTAACTGTATCGTTGCCGCTAAACCAGCGAGGTTTCGACAACGCGATGAGTGTCATTTTTCCTGAATAACAATACTCTATCTTTGGCGGAACCTCTATGAGCATGCCAGGGCCGACATCGTACTTATGAGCGCCTATTGTAAAATGACCATTCCCAGAAATAACATAATAGGTGCGGGTAATTTTGTTACTTATCATAAACACATCGTGACCCTTCTCTACTTCAATGTAATAAATCTCGAGGTCCTTTTGATTTAACGGGCCAAATGTGTATCCCAACAAACCCTTTCCAGTAAATGAGGCTGATGTTGGAAGTGAATATATATAAGTCATTATTCTCTGTCTCCGCGAGGGTACGTACCCACAACGTTTATTGTTGTCCGATATTGGATTGGACTTTGCGAGCGTCGACCACAGAGTACTTATTGGGCCACTTAACAATCACTAGGCCTGCATCATCCCGCTCTGTGCCAGTTATCCCTAATCCACTCCTAGCCGGCCCGGCTAACACCGTGATTCCTTATTCTCCAGCAATTCCTTTTGCCGCGATAACGTTCGGCTCGCCTGTAAGATCCTGTATGCGACTCATCAATCGTGGCTTGTTTCTACCTTGCAGCAACCTCTTCACGGCATCTTTTGGATTCAGGGCGGCATTGCATAACGTTTCTAGCATCCCTTTCACTACACGCATGCGGTCAAAGCCCATGCCCGCCCTGGTCAATTCTCCCTTGTGATAGTCCCAGAACTGCTTGTCGCGGCCCAGCATCAGGCTCTTACCCAGAAATCTGTAATACAGCAAGATAAGCTCTGCGAGTTTCGCTTCGAGTTCCTCAGAAGTCAAATAATCTGGAGCGTGTTTATTCATAATCTGTAATAGAGACGGTAAATACGTGGCAAGATCATTGGAAACCGTAGTTAGCGAGCCCGGCCGCACCCGGGTGAAGGTGAGTATCTGATGGACGAAGCCGAAGTCGCACGTCTTGAGAAGTTCAAAACACACTTCTGTGTCCGCATGAATATTTGCCTCGTTGTAGAAGAGATCACGACCCCTCACTAGATCTGCGCGATAGAGGACAGCATTTGCGGATCCAAATACATACAACCCTTCAAGAAGGTGGCGGCGGCAAATTTCTCGACCGCAAACAAATGAACTCGGATACGTTAGGCCCGTCCAAGTGACCCGCTGTCCTTCCAGTGCATACGCTCCAATAATTCCGACCGAGGGATATGCCTCGGCAACGGCAACCATTTGCTCCAGGCAGTTGGGAAAGATCCAATCATCCCCAAGCACCACCTTGCAATACTTGCTCTCAGGCGAAATCGCACGCAATGCGACATTGTGATTCTCAATAGCTGGCAGGAACTGTTGATTCTCATGAATTCTAATCCGCGGGTCTTTTGCCGCATAGCGCCGGGCTACTTCCAAAGACCCATCTATGCTGCAGTTGTCGACTATAGTGAAGTCCCACTTCTGGTAGGTCTGAGCAAGTACACTCTCGATACATTCCGCGAGATACTCCGCCTCGTTGTACACCGGAGTCACGATGCTCACCAAAGGTTGTGATGCAGTGTCCATTTTCTACTATCCCTGTCAGAGCAGCGAACTCATGGTCGCTAGACCGAACCACCGAGGACGGCTCCGTCTCTTTCTGTCGCTAACTTATGAGAGATAAATTGAAGATTCTCAGGCACGAAAAGCTCGTCAAACTGCGTCTTCAATGCATCGGAGTAAATGCCTGTTATCCGTCGAAACTGCGATTTAAGCTCCGGGGCATTCTCCACTAATGCCGTGAATGTGTTTTTTAGGCGTTCACCATCAAAGTTTTCAATGCTTAGGCAATACTGACCATGCCCTACAGTGCGCATCAGATCGTCTATTTTATTGTGATAGCTAAGAGCAATTACGGGTTTTGATAACATGTGGGAAAATACCACGCCGTGAAACTTCGAAGTAATAACAAACTCAAACTCTGACATTTGCGCCATCAAATCCCGTACATTCTCACTTGGTAGCATAAAAATCTCGTTAATGTCGGCTGATGGTAGGCTGCTTAATAGCCGTCCTTTGAGATCCTCAAGAGCATAAACATCAACGCTCGTTTCGCCAGAGAATATCCTTATCCTGTAGTTAGAGCTCAAAAGCCATAATAAAAACGCGGCCAAGTTATCGAGATAACGTGAATAGGCAGAGAAGTCTTTTTTGGGCCAAATACGAGGGTCACAAAACCCAATAGGATTGAGCCCAACTAATGGTCTGGATGCCCTCGCAGTGTTGCTTATTTCATAATCTGACATGTCGAGGGCATAAACGGAATCCGAAAAGACACGAGTTTGACGCTTCACACCCAGCCGACGGACCAAAGTTTGCGATTGGATATCGCGAAAAGAAACGTAGTCAGCCAGACAGACCGAACATCTTATAAACACTCTACTCAGAGTGCTGTCCAGAGGGCCTGCGCCTACGTTAAGGAAGAGCAGTTTTCTGTTCGCGATCTTGGTAAGCAGGGAAAACTTAAAAACGTTGTAAGGGTGAGACCAAGGACCGCGCCATAATTCGCACAATTGGCCTCCACCCGCAATGATCAGACTGTCTAAGGATCTCAGGACTTTGAAGGACCGCCCTAGATGAACTAGCTCCCTGACTAAATACAAAGTGCGTCTGACTATACGCGAGAAAACGGGAATCTTCTTCAGGATCGCTTTGAGCCGAGGCTGAAAACTCCTGCTATCGGTACCTATCTGGCTGGATTTGTTGAGTCCTGGATGCCAATGTGTAATTGAGTAACAAAGAATGTTGTGCCGCTTTCTGGTATCATCCGGATTCAGTGAGAACCCGACGATGTCGGCATCTGGCAGACGCATTTTAATGCTCGCAATCAGCGCCTCCTGAGTGGCGGCGTCACCCAGGTTGCCGTATCCCATATGATCTAGAAGTCCAATCTTCATATATGTCACCGTCATTAAAAACTACAGCGCCCTGTCCGCCCAATTAGAAAGCCGAGGCATAGGAGACCCTTCATCGTGTCTTTCCCAATGCAGGTTCCAGACCTGTTGCAACTACAATCCTCTGCATAGAACACTTTGGTTGCCATGACCTGTCTTTTATATTCGTTTTTATGCCGATGCCAAGCTATTTTCTTTAGACGGTGAAGCTCTTTTTAACCCGCGAAGGATATCCAGATAGAGCGATTTTTGCCCCATGACGAACAAGAGCATCAAAGCAAACGTAACTAGAAGAACAGCGCTTTCTAGCACAAGCCGTGGAAAAGGGGGCAACAAATGGCCGTAAGCTAACCGCACTCCGATGGCAAGTCCCCCAGCCACCAAGGTTGAGGCCAGCGGTCGGCTCACGGTCAGCAAAATGTCACGAACGGAAATCACTGTACCATGTACCGACCAAACAATAACCGGGATAACCCAAAGCATCATAACCAGAGAGTAGAAGAACGCGACACCTCGGGGTCCGTAAGGCAATCCCAAGACGTAACTCCCAATCATGACGGGCGCCATCACGAGACCCATCTTCAGGCTTCGCTTGACTAGCCCCAGCGAACAGAGCAGCCAGAATAAAGGATTTATGAGTGCAAAGACCAGGATTGTCGGAGCCAGTAATCGAAAAATTGCGGCCGCGGCGGCCCACTTTGGCCCCAGAATAACGAAAATCATTTCATCCGCAAAAAGAGCGCAGGCAACCGTGATAGGCAGGGTCAAGGCCAAGAGCATCGAGTAGCCCTTAAGGAAATAGCTTTTAAGTCGACCGGGGTCGTCCTGGAGACGAGACAAGGCTGAAAACGCCACCTCGCTGGCTGCTGAATTCAGGTTGTCGGTCGGAATGTTAATAAGCTGGTAAGCCCGCCCGTAGATACCGAGTGCATTGACACCCCAGAACCGGCCTAACAAGACTTTCTCAAAGTTACAGGCGACGTACGAGACAAGACTGTTCAGAGTAACAACGCCGCCGAAATGCATCATCGAACGGATTCCGGCCCGCCTATGCGGCATTCCCGGAACCCATGCTGTCGCCAGCCAGAAACCAACAGTGCTGATGAGTGGAACAGTTACCGTCATAGCTACCAGAGCCCAATAGCCATAGCCAGCCTTGGCCCCGCCTATCCCAATGGCGGTACCGACGATCAAACCGACTGTGTTTATGATTGCCATGGCTGTAAACCGCATTTGGCGTTGGAGAAGTACGGAGTGTTGGACCCCTGCCGCATTGAAAATAAATCCAAGCGCCAGGACTGCCGTCACCGCAATGAGTCTAGGCTCGTGGTAAAAGACAGCGATCGCCGGTGCACCGGCGATCGCCAGAAGGCCAAGAAGTACTCCCACGAAGATGTTGATCCAGAATAGTGTTGAAATTTGTTCGTCCGTAACGTTCGTTCGCTGAATTGCGGCAGCCGAAAGCCCGAAGTCTCGAAAGAGTGTTAAAACACCCGTGAAGGCCGTGACCATACCTACTAATCCGAAGTCTTTCGGCCCCAAAAGCCGGGCTAAGACCATGAGAGATCCTAGACGAAGGAAGAAATTCGCTCCTTGGGCGCAGAGCCTCGCTACACCACCGCGAATCGTTTTTTCCTTCAGATTTTTCATCAAGCCCTTCTAGTGCTGCCGGGATGTCAGACACTTGCACTCCCTTTAATCTCAATTCACATCACCAACTTGCGGCAATAGAACGCCTCTGCGTATCCGCTGGCGGCATTACACTCCATTCCCCTTAACCGCATTAGAGAAAGAAATGTCTCTGGCTGAAACCAGCGCTTATGCTGCTGTGACTGGAAAGCTTCCATGATGTAATCGACCTTCTTATGGCAAACCTCCATCTCAAGCGGTATGAACACGCTGGGTTGTCCCATGTCACCGTCATATTTGGGAATCTCATACTCCAGGATCAGATGATTACGAAACGTGTTCCACGTTAGTTCCGCGATGAGCCGGTGGTCTTGATGAGCGTCTTTTCGGTTGTGAGTGAAGATGAGGTCGGGGGAGATCTTCCCCTTCAACTCTTCGAACACTGACTTCACTTCGGCACCCACAAATGGCATGAAACCGTCGGGGAAACTCTTTACTAGTGGGCCCTTCAGGCGTGCCGGATGAACGAACAATTCGGCGGCGCGTTTTGCCTCATCTTTCCGGACTTCAAGGGCGCTGAAGACCACCCAGTGAAATTCAGAGTCTGCGTATTGCTCGGCCAGTCGGAGAATGGCGCCACCACACCCAATTTCAATGTCATCCGAATGACAGCCCAGACATAGAATTTGCAGCGGTCGCTTCTTGCCTGTTTCCAAGTTCAGGTGGATCATAGGCCAACAGAGATCGCTTCCAAGTGGTTCGAATTCCCGTTGGCGATGCGGTTCCAGACCTTCCATGGTGCCGCACCCACGTTCAGTTCCTCGAGAAGTTGCTTATCTTTAAAAGTGTCCATGCATTGCCAAAAACCGCCGTGCTTGTAGGCCAACAAAGCCCGATTCTCGATCAGCCGCTGAAAGGGCTCACGTACGAGTTCCTCACCGGGCCGAATATGACGAAAAATCTCGTTGCGCATAACGAAGAAACCACCGTTGATCCAGATATCGGTGCGGGTGAGTGGGCAAATCTCTCTCACCACTCCCCCAGATCCTGCGTGGACGATATCAAAACTCCCCGTCGGCTGCACTAGCAGTAAAGAAGCAATGGCGTTGCTCTCCCGGAATGTGTCGATCATTGCGGGAAGCGGGACATCGCTCAATCCATCTCCATAGTTCGCGAGAAACATTTCTTCACCCTGCACGTAGGGTTCGATGGCCTTTAGGCGTTGCCCGATGTTGGCATTTGCACCCGTCTCGACAAAAGTGATTGTCCAGTCATCCATGTCGCGGTTCAGAAGTTCGACGTTCTTCCCGCCCTTCGACCAGACAAAATTATTGGAAACCGATTCGTCATAGTGGAGGAAGTAGTCCTTGATGCAGTTGCCCTTGTATCCAAGGCACAGGATAAAGTCCTTATGGCCGAAGTGGGCATAGTATTTCATCAGATGCCACATAATCGGTCGCGTTCCGATTTGCACCATGGGCTTTGGCACATCGTCAGCATATCCGCGAAGCCTCATGCCAGATCCGCCGCAAAATAAAACTACTTTCATGGCCTAGTCACTCCTTTCTATTTAGAGAATGGTTGCTTTAGGAATCGGCACGACGAACTTGCCGCCCCACTCGCGAATGTATTGCAGCTGCTTCATGATTTCGCCTTGCAGGTTCCAGGGCAAAATCACTACATAATCCGGCTTAGTCTCTCGGATGCGGTCGGGATGATGAATCGGAATGTGTGTGCCCGGTAAGAATCGGCCTTGTTTATGAGGGTTTCTATCTACGGTGTACTCAATCAGGTCTTTTCCGATGCCGCAATAGTGCAGCAGCGTCGCGCTCTTACCCGGGGCGCCATAGCCCGCTACACTTTTGCCTTCGCGAGCAGCTTTGAGCAAGAACTCCAGCAACGCGAGTTTGGTTTCTTTCACCTGCCGGGCGAACTTCTTGTAGCCGTCTACTGCACTAAGGCCAGCTCTTTTCTCGTCCTCAATCACGCGCGCGACGTTAGGCTCAACGGGATGCGTCTTGGCCTCTCCGCGACATGCGAACACGCGCAACGAGCCGCCATGAGACAGCAACTCTTCTACGTCAAATACCTTGAGACCATGTGCCTCCATGAGGCGAATCGTGGTCAGCATGGAAAAGTAAGAAAAGTGCTCGTGATAAATGGTGTCGAACTCATTGTGTTCAATCAATTTCAGCAGATGCGGAAACTCCAGCGTGAGCACGCCTTCCGGTTTCAGCAGAACTTTCAGCCCTTCGACAAAATCATTCAGATTCGGTACCTGCGCAAGCACGTTGTTGCCTAGAACCAGATCTGCGCTGTGCCCCTCGTTCACTAATTCTTCAGCCAGCTGCGTTCCAAAGAACTTCACCAGCGTGGGAACGCCCTTTTCCTCTGCGACTTTGGCCACATTTGCCGCAGGTTCAATGCCAAGCACAGGCACATTGCGCTGAACAAAATACTGCAAAAGATAGCCGTCATTGCTTGCTACTTCAACGACAAAACTCTCTTCACCGAGACCGAATCGCGACTTCATGTCGGCGCAGTAGTTGTCTGCGTGTTTGAGCCAAGAATCCGAATATGACGAAAAATAGGCGTAGTCCCCAAAGATATTCTCCGGGCTCTCGTATTCGTCCAATTGCACCAAAAAGCACTTCCCGCAAACATAGACATGAAGCGGGTAGTAGACTTCGCCACGATTTAGATCAGTCGGGGCTGGATAGCTTTCGCAAAGAGGAGACATTCCCAAGTCTACAAATGTATGTTGTAAATAATCTCCGCAAAAGCGGCACAGCTTAGCCGCACCTATCTCTTGCTGAGCTTCGGCAGTTATTGTCATCGTGGCCATAAGTGTTATCCGTGCCTCTACTGGATAGAATTTTGTATTTCAGGCGACAACTGGTGTCTGGACATGCTGACTGGTCCACTGCAATGAACCGTCAATTTGTCCTGCTTTCATCAGCTTCTGTATTTGTGCGATTCGCGTGTAACGTCCCTGTTCAATATCCGCCGCAGTAAGCTTTGCGGCGCGATATGCATCATAGAGTTCCTGCACGCCTTTGAGAGCGGTCCACTGCGGCTGAAACCCTGGGAGCAAGCGACCGATCTTGTCGAAGTTGACGCGATAGCAACGAAGATCCGGACCGCCGCCGGGAGCGTAATCAACGCGGCACTCTGGAACAACTTCGGCGACGATATCAGCTAGCTCGCGGATACGGAAGTTCTCGTCATTCCGGCCCACATTAAAGGTTTGGTTGTGCACGGCTTCGCGCGGCGCATCGAGAACCGCAATGACTGCCGCGATAATGTCGCGGATGTGAACGATTGGACGCCACGGCGTACCGTCGCTCTTGATGTAAATTCGACCCGTGGTGAACGCCGATGCGACCAGGTCATTTAGCACAATATCGAGGCGCAGTCTCTCCGAAACACCGTAGGCGGTCGCATTGCGCATATAAGTCGGAGTGAAACCGTCGCTGGCCATTAATGCAATATCGCGTTCTGCAAAGACTTTCGACTCCCCGTATGGCGTAACGGGATTCAGACTTGAAGTCTCGTCCAGAAAATCGTCGCCAGCGGCGCCATACGTGCTGCACGAGGATGAGAATATAAAGCGAGTTACACCCGCTTCTCTTGCAAGCCTTGCCAGATGTACCGAAGCCAGATGGTTTATATCGTAAGTAAGTTGAGGGTTTAGATTCCCTACAGGATCATTCGACAACGCGGCCAAATGTACGACTGCATCGAAGCCCTCCAGGTCGGAGCGCCTCAGGTCACGAAGATCCTTACGCACCTCTGGAATGGCTTGCGGGGCATCTCCAAAATCACAACCCCTATATAACTCCGTATCTAAACCAACAACTTCATGTCCAGCGGCAAGCAACATGGGTCCGGCTACGACGCCTATATAGCCTTTATGGCCGGTCAACAACACTCTCATGTGATTACCTTTCAAGAAAGAGTTCTGCCTGTGACGACAGGCACATGAATTTCCTTACAAAGTTAAAAACACCATTTTTAAAGCTGCTCAGAATAAGGAGGAGCATGTTGAGGGGGTGACTGATAGTACCGAGAGCAGTATGTCTTTGCAATGGCCAAAAAGTTTGTTACATCAGTCACTTTAACGCGCGCATAGCGGTTAACTGCGTCTTAGCTTGCGCTAACTTTCAGGAATGGGCGACAGCAGGCCAGCCTGGCTCAATAATTTCGCAGCTTCTCTAATGGCCGAGAATGGAATGTCAGAGCGTTCTGCGATCTCCAACAAAGAGTGCTCGCCATCCGAAAGATTGAGGACCCAAAGCCGAGCGTTAATCTCGCTGTCGATCGATTCCCCGCCCGTGGACCTGTAAAGATTTCGTTTTCCAAGCTGTGGTTCGCAGTAGGGTTTCTCGTTGACGTATAGTCGATTGTTCTCCAAGGTATCCACAATCGCCACGCACACACGAAGAGATGCAGCCAACGAAGCCGGTTGGATGAAATCTAGGTTATCTGCGGAAGTGTGATACTCAGGGAAAGTTCCCCATACGCTCCTCATCAAGCAACCAACGGGAAGATTGAACCCAGGCGAGCAATACTGCCGCTCATCATAACCGTAAGGAGAAAAGTCGAGCACTTCTGAAGGCTCGCCACAATGCCGCAAAACGTGGGCCACAGCTCGGTCGATTTCAGCGTCTCCCCGCCGACTTTTCTTGTAATGAAATCCCCCTGCATCGCCGATGCAGGTCAGCACCAATCCGTGCCGAACCCGCCCGGTTACTTCCCTGTGCTGCGCCAGCCAGCTGATCGCGCCAATGGTTCCGGGGATGAATAGAAAGCGGTACGAATACCTTCGTTCTATTCCTGCTAGCAACTGAGCTAAGAAAGTAGCTACTGTCAATCCTGAGAGATTGTCATTCGCTAGTGACGGATGACACGCATGCACGGATATCAATACTTCCTCGTCCGTCTCTCCCGGCAAGTGACACTCTGCATAAGTCAGATGCCCATCCTCAAGTGTAGTGTCGATGCATACTTCGTACTCGCCCTCGCCAAGAGATAACATTTGCTTGTGTGTCAAGCAAAACCCCCATTCGGGCTTGTAGTATGAGGTCCGATATGGAATCCAATCTGGATGTTCCGGCAGAGTGAATAGATGCTCTTTTAATTTGTTCAGGGGTAGCATCGTGTGGATTGGTGTGCTGTAGTTCAACACATGCAAGCTATTCTGCTTGAAATCCACCACGCGCAGACCGTCTGCATCTTTTATATACGCGTCTCGAATATTCCACTCCCTGGGAACCATCCAGTCGAATACTTCGGTCCCAGTAGGCACTTCGGAAATCTGAAGCGGGATCATGTCACCGATCATTCGCAGCGTACGACGGATACCATCGCCAGTAATGCTCCGGCAAATCGGATAAAGCTCCCTTGCGAACCGATGCAACTCCTTGCCGGTTTCCGCCGGCGACTGTTGGTCGAGTTGATCCAGGAGACTGATCACCTTGGCTCAAAATCCGGGTAAGTCCGGTCGCGATCGGAGATCACTTCCACGGCTCCTGGCCAGGCAATACCGAATGCCGGATCGTTCCATCGTGCGCCACGAGCAGCTTCCGGATGATAGGACTCCGATATCTGATAAAACACTTCCGTGTTATCTTCCAAGGTCAAGAACCCGTGTGCGCAGCCCTCCGGAATATAGAGAGCGTGTCGATTCGCCGCCGTCAACTCAGCCCCAATCCACCGCATAAATGTTGCCGAATGTGGTCGCATGTCAACAGCCACATCATAGATTGCCCCTTGGGTGCAGCGCACTAACTTCGCCTCCGCATAACAGTCCGCTTGATAGTGCATGCCGCGCAACGTGCCTTTCCTTGAGTTAAATGAAATACTGCACTGCGCCAGATTGGGGTTTAGCCCCTCCCGCTCAAATTCTTGCCGGCACCAGGAGCGGGCAAAAAAGCCCCGCTCGTCAGTTTTAGGCTCAATGTAAATTTCGAAAACACCGGCCAGCTTGGTTTTGTGGAAAATCATCTTCGAACGTAGGTACAGATATAGCTATGACAGTCTATGCTCATTGCTGCCCATCCTGAGCATATATAAACTCCCGCTCGGCCGTTAGCGATTGATCGTATTGCTCCTCGGGCTCATAGACGACCACATCACTACCCTTGCTTGAAAAGGTGAATGGGACGCACAGTAGCTTCTTCAAGCGTGCCCGCAATGCTTGCCGCTTTTCGGGTGGAACGAAAAACAGCATGAACCCGCCGCCTCCGGCTCCTAAAAGCTTGCCGCCAAGGGCACCAGCGTTAATTCCGGCTTCGTAGATCTCATCGATGCTGGCGTTTGAAATCTTTTGCGTCAAAGTTCTTTTTATTTGCCAGCTTTCATTTAGGAGTCGACCAAAATCATGCAAAGAGCACTTGGGGTTCGCTACAATTGCCTCGGCCTCATCGACAAGCTGAAGCATGGTGTTTAACTCCTGCTTCTTGTGAGGTGTCATCTTTAGCTGCTCCTGCGCGATTTCCGAAGCGGTGCGGGAGAACCCTGTGAAATAAAGAGCGAGGTGTTGTTCAAGCTCGATAAGCCTGTCTTGAGAAACTAGCATTCTCTTTACATCGATTGAGCCATCCTTGTGGAAATTAATGCGGTTAAAGCCCCCGTATGCTGCACTTACCTGATCTTGCGCACCGACAGCTTCTCCAAGTAAATTCTGTTCGACGTGTATCGCTTCTGTGGCAAGGGCACGCTTGTCGCACATCTGATTCTTGAGAGCATAAAGAGCTTGGAGAAGGCCAACTGTGAACGCAGAACTCGTGCCCAAACCAGTACGGGCAGGTAAGTCCGCCACATGGTGAATCTCAACCCCTTCGTCGATCCCGAGGAATTTTAAGCAAGCTCGCACCGATGGGTGCTGAATAGCGTCGTTCCTACTGACGTTTTCAACCCTCGAATAAGAAATGCGGCTATGATACTCAAAAAAGGGTGGTAATCGCCTACAAGTAATATAACAGCACTTGTCAATGGTAGTCGACAGTACAGAACCACCATACTCGCGAAACCAAACTGGATAGTCGGTTCCACCACCGAAGAATGAGATGCGGAGTGGGGTGCTAGTTATTACCATGTGTATGGGCCTTATCTGTTTTTAATTGGTCGAAGCGGATCAGGAAACCAAGCAACAGCTGCTTGGACATTACGCTTTATCTTGGCGATACTTTAATTCTTTTCGTGTAATCAGGGAGGGGATACCCGCCTATTCACGGAATATCGTATATTCCACTAACTCGCTAATAATGTGACCTATCAGAATGTGGCATTCCTGAATACGTGGTGTTTCGTTCGACGGCACACAAAGGCAGAACTCTGCTTCGCTCTTGAGTTTCCCGCCCGTGCATCCTGCCAAAGCAACCGTGCGTAATCCCAACCTCCTGGAGGTTGACATAGCATGAGTCACATTAGCCGAATTACCACTTGTCGAGATACCGATCACGACATCTCCCTTTTGGCCAAGGGCTTCAAGCTGCCGTGAGAAAACGAGGTCAAAACCATAATCATTCCCGATGGCGGTCACACAGGAGGTGTTGACAGACAAGGCCAGTGCCGGTAATGGGGGACGATCAAAGGCGAACCGCCCTACAAATTCGGCAGCGATATGCTGGGCATCTGCTGCGCTGCCCCCGTTACCACATAAAAGTATTTTGTTTCCATGCCGCAGCGCTTCAACAATGACCTTGCTGACCTCAGCTATCGTTGAAATTAGAGCAGCATCTTGCAATAGTTTTTGTTTGACAGCTATCGAAGCTTGGATCAGGCCGCTAACGCGCTCTTCAAAATCGCTTGTGTGCTTCATATTTTTCCAATCGAGTATCGATGGTCTACAGGCTGATGGGCAGCCTTAACTCTCTTGATTCGGAGAAGCTTTTCACCACGTGATACTTAGGAGGAGGTCATCGAGGAAATATTGCCGCGTTTGTACAGCGCTGCATTGACTAGATGGTCGTATATTTCCCTTGCTCTTGCGTAATCGTCAGGAATACCAATATCGATAAATATTCCCTGCTGTTTAGCCGCAAAGAGTCCTTGTTGCAAAAGCCGGGGAAAGATATCTCGTTCTAGGCTTACGGGCCCCTCTGGAATTTGTGCCAGAACCGCATTATCAAAGACATACACGCCCGCATTAATGATCCCAGGTTCTTTCTGGCCAGTCTTTTCCGTAAATCCCAATACGCGATCTTCCACTCCCATCTGTACGGTTCCATAGCGGCTTGCATTTTCAACCGGTGCTACTGCTATCGTGGCCAAACAGCGGTGTTTTCGATGGAAGCCAATAACCTCGTTGAAATCAATTTCCAAAAATGAGTCTCCGTTCAGTACCAGAAACTCAGACTCGTGTTGGAGATAATGTTGCGCGAGCTTTAAGGCGCCTGCTGTACCCAAAGGAATTGTTTCTTTGGAATATTCAATGGTCACGCCAAAATCGCTGCCGTCCTGGAAGACGTCTTCGATTTGTTCTGCCAGGTAGCCCGTGCACATCACCAATTGGCGGACTCCTTGCCCGACTAACTGCCGTACCAGGAGCTCCAGAAAAGGCCTGTCCCCTACCGATGCCAGCACCTTAGGCAACGACGGAACCGCTAACCTCAACCTCGTGCCCAATCCGCCAACTAACAGGACAGCTTTCATCTCTTAAACCGATTGGAATTGCGACCTGAACAATTTCAGTGGATTAATGAGCGCCTACAAGCGCAGAATCCACCCTTGGATTTGACGATGGGTGAGCTCTAAGCCACTCTTCAAAGACCACCATGCTAAACAATATCTTGTGATAGTCGCTCTGCCCCGACTGATGCTGCTTGAATATTCGCTGCACTGCTGATGGCCGTAAATATTGGTACAACTTGGATTCACTGTCCATCAGAATTTCTTCCATTTTGCAGCTCAGAGTGTCACGAAACCAATCATCAACGACATTGACAGCAAATCCTCGTTTTTTCCTCTTCAGAATTGTCTTGGGCAGAAGCTCTTGACAAACCTGGCGATGCAGCCATTTTTGCGAGCCGCTCCGCACTTTAAAACTCGCTGGTAACCTTTCGACATATTCGACTATTTCTTTATCGAGATAAGGCACCCGAACTTCCAATCCATGCGCCATAGAGAGCTTATCTCCGAACATAAGGAGTTCATCAGGTAGAGTAGATCTCATTTCTAAAAACTGAAAGCCCCCGAGTTCGTCTGTTTCACTCATGAGAGGAACCAGATCCCTCCAGCACTCCAGGATTTTATCTCCGGCACCTCTCTCCAACATTCCATTTTGAAACAACTCATCAATCTCATTGCCAGGGAGCAGAGACAATACCTGCTGATATCTTCGCAATCGATCCTTAACGTCCAGTGAATAAATACCTCTTTTCAGGGTCTCGTTTCTCGGCAGGGCAGCGATACCTGCAGCTATTGGGGCACGCATCCAACTCGGCATTGTTCCCCAGTAAGCTCCATAGCGCACACCGAGGTGACGACGATAGCCGGCAAATAGCTCATCTGGTCCTTGGCCTATCAGCGCAACCTTTACGTCTTCACGGGCCCGTTTGCACACAAAATACATAGGAACAATGGAAGAGGACGCGATCGGTTCTTCTAAACAGGACACAATTGTGTGCAACATACTCTCGAAGGTTTGTCTATCGAGGACCACATCGGCATGCAGCGAGGAGAATAGGGCAGCCGTTTCTCCTGCATCTTTCAATTCGTCGTCAGAGAAGCTTGAACCATATCCTATCGTGTATGTCCGCCAGGCGTTTCCGTACTGATTCATCAGAGCAAGCAACAGTCCAGAGTCGACACCGCCGCTCAACAGTAATCCGACAGGGACATCGCTCAGGAGGTGTCTTTTCATAGAACGTTTATATAGTTCGAGCAGCTCTTCTCGCGCTTCCCCTAAGGATTTCATAGGCGAAAAGGGTGTCGGCCGATACTTGTACCACTGCCGTAGGTAAGAGCTATTTTTTTCGCACACTAGCATCGTGCCGGGGCCAAGCTTGCGAATCCCCTTAAACATAGTGTGGGGTGAAGGAGTGTAACGATATCTAAGAAAAAGATTAAGAGAGTTAGGATCTACGTCAGACCGCCCGTTAATGGCAGATTGCACGGCACGGATCTCCGAGCCGAAGTACAAGCGTTCTTTATCAATCTTGTAGTAAATAAACTTAATACCAAAAGGATCCCGGGCAACTATCAGCCTCTTTTCTCGTACGTCCCAGATCGCCACTCCAAACATCCCATTCAAGTGATTGAAGACGTCATCGCCCCACTGCTTGTACCCGTGGACAATAACCTCAGTATCCGATTTGGTTCGAAATACATGCCCAAGCCCTTCCAACTCATGCTTGAGTTCTGGGAAATTGTAGATTTCTCCATTGAAAATGACCCAAACCGATTCCTCTTGGTCGGACATAGGCTGGTGACCGCCTTTAAGGTCGATGATAGAAAGCCTTCGGAAGCCTAGTCCGAGGGGACCCTCGACGTAGTAGCCTTCATCATCGGGTCCTCGATGGAATATACTGTCCGCCATCCGTTCGATGTTATGGCGGAGGACCGGAGCCAAGTCCCCAAAGTTATACTGTCCGCAGATTCCACACATTAAGATTGGTCAGTGCTGTTCTATAGATTCAAGCTTGTTGAACTTTGAAAAGCAGGAAACAAAGACTTCTAAACAATTGCGATTGAGCCCACCGATGCATTGGAGTATTGTCCCATCCCAGAAGAAGCCGACGACTCCGAAACGACCCATCCGCTTTTTGCCATTCCGTCAGATCAATGACCCGGGACAGTATCTTGTCTAGTGCTGGGAAACGCCCCCTAAACAGAACACCCAAATTAATGCACTCAGCGTAGTCATAAAGTTCGCGCTGATACACGGTAAGTCTGGGTCTGCGAGAAAATGGCTTGGGTAAGCCTTCGCCATCAAACAAATTCCTGACGTAGTAGTCGATACCACGTTCTATGGCTCTGGTGCACTGCTGATTTCCCGTGAGTGTCTCTATTTTTGCCAAGGCTTTAAGCACAAAACAAGTATGGAAGTGATCGACAAAATCTCTTTCGCCATCTGTAGAGTAATACCAGGACCCGTCGGTGTTTTGAGATTCGATAACGAAGTTCAGGTTTCTTTTTGCAACTTTCAGATACTGTTCATGCGAAAAATCTAACCCAGCTCTTGTCAAAAGAAATGCTCGGTAGGCACTGGCATTGATGACACCGCAAGGATCGTCAGGTTTAGGGTTGTATGAACAGCTCGAGGCATTCGCGGACGTAACAACATCATGATAGTCATAAAAAGCATGCTGTGCGATCGAATGCATGATATCCAGCCACTCCAGATTCCCATCAATCTCATACACCTGCAAAAAAGCCTCATATACATACGGAACGGTCGTTATAAGAGGAGTGCCTTCTCGCATCGTGCCGCGCCTCGTTTCCCAATTAAACGGATATCCCCAACAGTAGTGCTCGTAACCAGGTGCTCGGGTCCTTTTCAGAACGTCAAGGAAATGAATTGCACGCAGATAGTACTGCTCTTTGCCAAAAACCTGTGAGAGAAACGCAAACCCCATCGCATAGTGGGCATCAGCTATGGGAAATCTCTGCGGTTTCCAGAAAAGTCGTCGCGCAGAGGGTACGAACGCCTCGGAAAATATCATCGGCGCCACCGCTAGCGTGCCCATCAACGGCTTCCCGTAGTAAAGAGCCTTCGCCCAGCGACCTAGATCGCTCGCAAAAAAGCTCTGATGATCGTATGACGTCTCTCCGAAGCGATTCAGCCACTCCACAAACCGCAGCAATACCTCCTGCACCCTCTGGACCTCTGAAGTTTCGACCAATGTCGTGATCGTGGTTTCCATGCTGGCTTTGCTAGCTCTGCTTAACCTCAAAGCTGTCGATACGTCTAAATGTGACAAGAGCCCTAAAGATGGCTCTTAACTTCTGCATCTGCTCTTTGCGGTGGAACCGCATCAGTTCATCTGAAATAGGGCGTTCCACTCGACGCAGTAAAGCCCATAGATATCCCAAACCAAGCGCAAGACCGTCTAATAAATACGGCGGCTTTGTCATTCTGTAGGCTACCCGGAAAACCTCCCAGACGGGGTGGCCACCGAGATAATAATCCTTCTCGCCATACGAAAAGCTCGAGGCTAATCGCCCACGCTCAGCCGTTCCCAGTGTCCGGTGATGAAGAAAAGACCTCTCTCTAAATGATCGGGTTGTCCATCCCATCATGCGTGCAGTTGTGACGGCCATCCAATCGATGCCCCCAGCTTTGTTAGGAAGATATCCGCCGATTTCCTCAAAACAACTACGGCGGAATAGTTGGCATTGGCCGGATACATGATTTTTTCCTTCAAAACTGTCGATTGCCGAGCTATATCCCTGCTCCTTAAAGATAGTTCCCGCAACGCCAAGAAAAGGGTCTTTTCTGAACTCATTTAACAGAAACTCAAAATGGTCCTCATCCAATGAAACATCGGCATCTAGATTTCCAATAACATCATATTCTACGCCATGGACCCTATCTTGACCAGCGTTGAAAGCGTATACCTTAGCCGCAAAGTTACGCTCCTTACGCGTTGGAAGATCCACTAGCTGTATCCAGCGATAGTCAGCGAGATACTTGTGTACAATGCTTGACGTGGAATCAGTTGACCCATCATTTACAATTACCCATTTGACGGGTGAAACGGTTTGCCTAATCACCGATTGAATTGTCTTTTCAATAAACATCTCTTCGTTTCGAGCGGGAGTAATAAGAACATAGGATGCTGGATAGCTGCTCATCAAATGCCTCTAAAAAATACTATATATTTCTCAGCCACTTTAAGAGTCTTCTCGAGACCCTTATAGTTTTTTATCCCAGTATTCCAACATGGACGATAGTGTCTGTTCGATCGACAAAGCTGGCTTCCAACCAGTGTCCTTGTGGAATTTGTTGGTATTGCCGAAGATGATCTTTTCGTCAGAAGGTCGCATTAAGCTGGATGCCTGTCGAACCTCTGCTTTTACTCCGGATAACCGGATCGCAGCGTGTAAGAGGTCGCCAATCTCATGCGTTGAACTCGCACATAGATTGTAAGCCTCACCTCGTTTGCCCTTTAGCGCCGCCAGATAGAAACCTTGTACTGTATCTCTAACATCCAGGAATGCGCGGCGTGGCTTCAGATTACCCACCTCAATTACAGCCGGTTGCAAACCTTTTTTGATTCGGACTAGTTGGCGCACGAAATCTGAGGGGGCATCATCTGTCTTTCCAGGACCAGTTGTGTTGAATAGGCGCAAATTGACGGTCGGAATTTTATAGTCCAGAAAATATTCTCTGGCCAGCAGATCCAAACACACTTTGCTGATACCGTATGGATGAAGAGGGTGAAGCGCCTGTTCTTCTGTAACCGGTATGGCCGAGGGCGGGACATGCCCGTATTCGGCGCTAGAGCATGCTGACACAATGACTGCAGGACGCTTCATGTGGCGCGCCGCCTCAAACAAATAGAGCGAACCCATAACATTAGATTCGAAAGTTCCGATTGGGTCCGCCCAAGAGACAGTTGGCAGGCTTTGCGCTCCGAGGTGAAATATATGCGACGGCTGATATTCGGAAATAAGCTGTGTTACACGTTGTCCGTTTCGCAGATCGCATTGCACAAAGTGTAAGTTTGATGCCTTTGGAAAGGCGTTACGGCCATGTAATTGGTAGCTGCCGATCACTTTCCATTTGTTAGATAGAAGTAATTGCACAAGATGGGATCCGATAAAGCCCTCTGCGCCTGTGACAAATGCAGTTCTATTTGTTGGCATATTTGATGATATTGTTCTCTACGAAAGGACCTTCGAATCGAGTGCTGCATTTGATAAGTCGCGAGGCACCGATCTCCCAGGAAACGGTATTCGAAGCAAGCTTGCATATACGCTCATGGTTGCATGAGCGACCACTTCCCAAGAATGACGCCCGGTTGCGTAATCTCGTATCTCCTGCCGCCGCCTATTCAAGTCTGCGTATAGACCACTTGCAAAGTAACGTTCTATGGCTCTGGCTAAATCCACTGGATCTTCGGGCCTGAATGTAAATCCCGTCTTACTTTCTACGATATCGTCTTTAAGTGAGCCTACGTCTGCGGCAATAACGGGCAAACCAAAACTTTGCCCCAGAAATAGGACGCCGCTCTGGTAGATGTCCCGGTAAGGCAGGATAAGGACGTCCGCCGCTTTGAAGTAAACCTCGGTATCGTCATCTGGAATGAACTCGGCCTTGAGTATTATCTGCCCCCGCTGCACATCCTCGCGGATTCCTTCCCGAATTACCCTCCAGTATTCCTCGCACCTGTCCGGTCTGCCGGCAATGATTAAACGATACTTCTTTTGTCCAGTTAGAATTTGTCGAAACGCAGCGATCAGGAATTCAACGCCCTTGTAGGGCGTGATCCTGCCAAAAAAAAGAATAGCCATTTCATCTTTGCTTAAACCCAATCGCTGCTTCGCACCACCTGGGGTTAGAGACGTGTTTGGAACAGCATTATTGATTCCGAACGGTATAACTGTGACCCGCGAGCATCGCACGCCAAACTCCTTGACGAGTTCGACCTTCATCTTTTCCGTATGAACAAAAATGTGGTGAGCGAGCCAATATTGGATTCGCAGTGTAAGCCGGTTTATGCGGGTATCCTTGAAATCCCTCCTGCCCGCATTCACGTTGTGAACTGTGAAGACGATCTTCTTCCCAAGCAATCTGTAGTAAAGCATCACCAGCGTACGATCGAAGATCTCGAATTTGTTGTTCCACAAGACATGAAAAACTTTGGGCTTGGCAACGGCGGCATATCGAATCAGCCTGGCATAGTACATCGACACCCTGAAGATCTTTCTCAAAAGGTTGACGCCCGGATGTAGACTGCCTCGCAGGTTAAGAAAGATCAACCCAGACTTATGGCGGAAGTCCGGAAAATCGAGTTCATCGCTGCCAATCAGATCTATGGTCGCTCCATTGGACAAGAGCGACGTTGTCAGTCCGAATACATAGGGTCTATCGCTGCCACCGGTAAGCAGCGACACTGCAATATCAGTGGACGCACCGGGCGACGTAAACATCGGCGATGACCCTCGGCTTTGCCGATCCGCATACTTCTCTTCCATTTGGGACTCTTGCGTTACGCTTTCGCCGGCCACGATGTCATCTCTCGTTGATGGATTTGAGTTGCTCAGCTCTGACTCTTTTGCCGCAGGTAACTCTTTCTAAGAAGGCGAAAACGCAGATATGCGATTTTACGATACGTTTCCAGCAGTTTCTGCCGGAGAACTAAAGAACGTCGCCGTACTACATCGAAATTGTTGGGGGAAATCTTGCCGGCTGGATCAGGATCAACTGTTGAGGGTTAGTTTCACACCATCCTAGCAGGTCCAAAAACCTTGACCTGGTGATTGGTGTTTGCGGACCTAATCTCTTGGGGCACTATTCACAGTCAGGGGCATAGTCAACGATGTGCCGCGAGTCTCCAACCTGTACATTGCCCTGTCGCACTGCCTAAGAAATGACAGCTTGAACTGCGGAAGCGTCCTCTGCGCCCATTTTGCGGCCTGCCATCCAAATAGTGGCCTCATCCACGCATATTTCCAGCGTAAAGAGGGCTCTTCCAAGTGCCCCTGCAGTTGCGTCGCCATGTTCTGCAACTCAGCAACAATGTCAGGCCGCTCCGGATAGAAATTGTCGTACCAATTCTGCATGTACGTCAGGCAAGCCCTCCTGGCCCGCTCGCTGTCTTCAAGCGACAGAAGGTACTGAACGTGCAATTTCATCGAAACCAGCATCGCGTCTTTCTTTCTATTTGACGCTCCGATGTGGCTCAGTCGACTTGATGGAGTAATTCTGTAGAAAACCTTCGCTTCGGGAGCGAAGCGGGTTCCTTCGGATGCCAGAATCACACGGCAAAAATACTCCCCATCGTCATCACTCAGGAGGCGAGTGTCCCACGGCCCCGCTGCCTCCGTGAGTTCCCGGCTTGTCAGCCAGGTCGCGGTTTGCATGTGAAGATTCTCGCTCATTTTCCGCAGGAGCCACTCGACAGGGGAAAGGTCTTGGCACAACGATGTTGAGACAAAGCGGGCGTTTTTGACCCGATAGCTGAAGAAAGCCCACGGCGAGGACAAAAGTATTCGCCTGTTGTCAGACCCCCGCAGCGCCGCAAGCTGCCGCTCGATCTTGTCCGGCGCAAGAAGGTCATCCGCGTCCAGCCACTGGACATAGTCCCCCTGGCCAAGGCGCAGCGCATGGTTGCGCGTCGTGGCAGCACCCTGGTTTTCTTTGGACACGACCGCAACCTCTTTCGAGGCAAACCGCCGCGCCACCTCAGCCGTCCGATCGGTAGAGCCATCGTCCACGACAATGATCTCTTTGCGTGGCCAGGTTTGCCCGATCGCCGATTGGAGAGTATCGGCAATCCACTCCTCGGCGTTATAAGCGGGAATGAGTATGGAGACTAGTGGTTTCATAGCTAAGACGTGACTTTCCCAACAGCAAGGCGTGAGTGATGTAACAATACAAAACTTCGGGGAGGCGCAAGTGTAATTCCTTCAAGGCACATCTGCAGTCCCTCGGGCCTGCAGATGCCTTGCTTCAGCAATGTAGGTGCATCAAATGGAACATATCCGGGATGCTGTTCCAGGCCGGACGGCCAAATTGATTATTAATTGGCGACCGCTTTCAGTGATGTCGGAGCAGAAGGAGTTGAGCCAGACGAGCCTGCTGTGGTGTCCAACGGATGTGGATACGTGTAAGGGGTGTAGTAGAGCGTCCAGGTGTTCGTAGCCGTGCAAGTGAGTAACTCATTCTTATCTGTTTCCCAGTAAGCTACCCCCGTCGTGCAAGTGCTCGGTATAGCTGAAGATAGACCATATCCAGTTCCACTTGCTCCGGTAAAAGGCGATGCCGGGCTGTAGTAGTCGCGATTCGCCTGGATGTTGTTGTTTGGGCTGTTGACCGTCACCAATGCTCCCGAGCCGCTATAGGTTTCCATCCAGATATAAACAGGCTGCAAAACCTGGTGCGGCCATACTCCCGTATAAACACCCGAAGACGTGTTGTTCTGCACAGTAGGAAAATTGCCACTCAGAGCATCGCCCTGTCCGCGTCCGATCTGGTCGATACAGGGATACCCGGTTGTTGTTGATGTATTACCATCCCAGCCGCTTCCCGTTCCGTTATAAGCAGTCCCGCAATATCCCCAGCCATTGGGCGTTGCGGATTGCCCATACTCGGAAGCATTGTCACGATCCTCGTTCATTGCGAGATCATGTTCTGTGTTGCTGACCGTATTTCCCCACCACAGGCCAGTGCCGGAAGTCTGGAATCCTGCAGAAGAAACAATCGACCCGCCGCCGCCACCCATAACGTTGTCGTAGACCTCCCACGCCCTGCATCCGCGTCCCCGCGGCTGAGAGCCGGTCGAGTGGCTCTGAATGCCAATATTGCCGCCGGCCACGGTTACATTGAAGGTGTTGTAGCGCGCGACGTAGGCACCACCCACCTCGCAGTCGTTCATGAATCCATTGTTAAACGTGTTGTTCTCGAAAAAGATGAAGGCGCTCGTGCCGAATCCAGGCCCCTGCGTCCACGGCGTATCGCCAAAACCGTCACCCACTTCGTTGTAGACTCGGATACCGTTCCAGACATCCCCGCCGGGAACATCAAAGAGGTTGTGGTCGGCTACTCCTGTCATTGGCTCGTACATAGCCACAGCAAGATCATTTATGTCTATGAAGTGAGAGTGATCCAGACGAGCTTGCCCTGTCGCTCCAGTCAGAACCAGTTCTCCGTTGTAGACCACATTTCCGCCTTCAATGCTCAGGCCCGTCACCCGCACCACTTGAGAGGAACTCCCGGTCAGGGAAATCGAGATGATCGGATTGTTGCCGCCCGTACCCGACTGCCCGTCGATAATTAGTGTGGAGTCCGTGAAGCTTGCGGGGTTGCCTTGAGCATTGGTTGTAGCAATACTGCTCTGACCCTGCAGCGTGAATGAATAGCTTGTCGAGAAATCGAGCGTGCTTGTCCACGTGCAAGTTCCTGAAGGCACAACTACCGTCGTGCCGTTTGCTGATATTTCATTCAGCGCCGTCTGCACTGCCGAAGCGCTGCAGGAGGAAGCATTGATGGTCTGGGCTTCTGCTGCGGAAATGGAGCCCAGAAGAATCACGGATAACAGGATTTTAAAAGACAAGTACTTAATGAGCACGGGGGAGGACCGTCCTTTGGAAAGGCTAGATTTTCGCATTTCTGCTGAGACAAGTATCACCTCTGCGAGACAAAAAAGTCTAGAGTATAGATGTTATCCGCTGCAGAAGAAATATCCCGATGCAGGGTCTGAATTACCACCTAAAATATCTGAAAACCCAGCATATTGAACCCGCCACGAGCGTAGACCCCTCTGGGTGCTAATCCCCTGACCATTTCCACGAATTAGATTTGCATGATTTTAATGATTTAGAGGACCGCTATGTTGTGCCCCAGCACAACGCGCCATTTCCCTGGGCATGCCCTCACTTCCCATCCCGCATGAAAAATCAGGCGTAGCACACTGGAACGAGATCAACATGTTTCTCTCCTTGCATTGGCGGACGCAAAGGACACTCCGCAGTTGGCCACCTGGTCCGGTCTTCGTAGACGTAAACCTGGTACTTCTGGGGAAATGAATCGGAGCCGTAAACTTCAACTCTCCTAAAATAATCCTTGTACTTTTCGAAGTAGTCCGGGCCCGGAGCTCGCACATGCCCCGCCTCATACGGATTCGCTTCAGGATATTCAATCGTCCTGTCGCAAACGATCGGCACAGGCAGAATGGCTATACCGTTGGGTCGCAGAACTCTACGAATTTCCTTTATTGCCCTTCTGTCATCATAGATGTGCTCCAGGACGTGCGATGCAAAGATAAAGTCATAGGTTCCGTCTTCGAAGGGCAGGTCTTGAATGTCTACCTTGTGATCTACGCCTTCCATGAATAGGTCGGCTGTTTCGTATTTAGTAAATTGCCGGGCGAACATTTTTCTGAAAGACTTTTCTGGTGCGAAGTGAAGCGCTCTGATCTCCTGACCGCTCAGAACGCGGATGACATCTCTCAACACCAAATACTGCAAGCGATGTCTCTCAAACCCACCGCACTTTGGACAGATCGCCTTTTTTCGAAAGCCCGCAAACGAAGAAAGATCAGCGAGTGGGCCCTGATAGTCACATATTGGACATTCGAACCTTTCTTCGTTGCGATTTAGTATCCGGAAGAGCGGCAGTGGCAGCCGAACTTTGTTTCTGGCTCTGCGAAGGAGTTGAGTGCCTTTGAGAACCGCTAAATTTTGGCGGGCTCCAACGGTTAATGCGGCGGTGTTTGTCATTTTGGACCTCCCTGCGATCCGCAAAATGAACCCCGAATGCACAAATAAAGAATTATGATGCCAGCATAGTTGTGGCCAACGAAGTTGGAAGAGGTTCTAGGCACTCGCTGACGCCTGGATTATCCAGGAAGAGGCGATGAATAAGTTCCAGTGTCAGTACCTTGTGGAGTTCGGTTGTGTAGTTTCGATTCCCTTTGAGATGACCCTGAACCATAGCCTCGAGGCCTTTGCGCTCAATATAAGGTCTGGAAAGCGCGCGCTCGTCGAGCAACACTTCGCGAACATATCCGGCTAAAGCATCCCTGTACCAAACGCGGAAATGAAAGGGCTTGTGCCGTCCCAGAAACAGGCGTTCGAGCCGGAGCGGCGAGAGAGCATGATCAACACGGGCCAGCCATTGCGGCATGCCCATGTCATAGGCGTACTCTGCTTTGAATAGAAACTCGAGGAAACCGTGGTGAGCTGCTCCGAGAATATTTCCCCGGTTTCCAGCAACGCCACGATCCGTTGGGATTCCGCGAAGCGCGCGGCTTCCGTCAGCAATCAGGCGCAAGGAAACCTCGTCGCTGGTAAGCGCAGACGCCGGTGAGCTGAAGATCGTTCGGACAAAGTCATTGTCGAGATACGGAAAGCGCATGGAGATCTGCGTCTGCTCCAGCGCCAGCGAACCCTGAAGGTACCACGGACCTTGCTTGAAGGCGGCAAAGGAAACCGGATGGCAATCCAGAAGTCCCGCGTAGGTCTCTGCCGTCTGGCGTATGTGGAAGAGAAATTCCGGGCAGTATAAATTCTCGGCAGGCTGAGAGGGCTTGAATGCACGGAAGCCGCGCAGGAGTTCGCCGCCATAGAGACCCGTCATCCTGACGGGAGCAATTTCGTGTGCTCTCTCATTTAAATAGAGGTCGGGAGCACGGCTCACGTCCACGCATCCATCTGTAAGGTATACCGCGCGTTCGGCGTAGTTGCGAAACTGCGATAGAAACTCCTGGCCGGCAGTAAGAACTTGATGCGGCTGATGGCAGATTTCCGCGACGCGACGCGCCACCCGCACATCCTCGTTTTCATGGAACATGCTGCCAAAGGTGTAACAAGGGAGCGAACCCGGAGCAGACTCGCGGCAGGCCAGAATCATTCGGGTGTCCAGACCGCCTGTCAGAGACATCCCAATCCGCTCGCGCCCTGCGAAATACCGCGGAAGATTTTGAACGAAAGTCGCCCGCAGTTCTCGATAATAGGGTTCCAGCGCGAGGGGTTCCTGGTCTTCCCACTCCTTTGGATCGAAATAGCTGTTCTTCTGCCTGACTGATCCGTTGCGAAAAGTCCACGCCGAAGCCGGGGGCAAGATCTGAATGCCCTCGAAGTGAGTACGGTTCTCCAGGACGGCGCCACAGGAGACGAACTCGCCGAGGCTTCGGGAGTCAATCCGCCTTAGTTCAGGACGCACGGCCAGGATCGCTTTGGCTTCAGCAGCGAAATAGAATGAATCTTTGGACTCGTGGTAGTAGACCCTGTGCATCCCGTAGCGATCGTTAAAAAGCATCGCAGTTCCGCGGCGGCGGTCCGCCAGGAGCCCGTGAAATCTTCCGTTCAAGCTTGCCGGAAAAGACGGCTCATCTTCGGAAAGGTGAACCAGATAGGATGGCCCATCTGCATCGAACTCGTGCCCTCGCTTCTTCAGACGCTGGGCCGTATCCGGCTCCGGAAACTCTTCTCCGGAAAATGCAAGAACGACGTCCCCCCGTTCGTTTCGCAGCGGCATTCCATCGGAAAACGAACCCTCCCGCGCTACCCATCCGACGTACACGCCCAACGACTCGTCAGCCCAGGTACCTGCAACATAGAATCGCTCGTGAAGCAGGGCATCTACCATTCGTCGAAGTTCCGCTTCTGCGCGCTCACGCGGCATACAAGTTATGCAACCCACAATTCCTGGCATGGTTAACGCTCTCCTCCTCTGGCCGCCGCCACAGAGTTGAGGCAAGAGTGAGCCTTATGCATTCTTACGCTTCGCCGCGATAGCATTCTTGGATGCAGCAACACCATCCGCATCGTCCTTACACTAAGCATTTTCAAAGCCTTGAAATCTTCTTGCATACCAGGAGCCACGAAGTTTCCGATACGCGGCAATCAGCGGCTCCGGAACCCTGTCAGCAGCCTTGTGGTGCAGGTTAAACCGCAGCGCGACCCGCCCCGCGACTGTTAAGGGTATGTAGTACCTGGGCAGGTCGACTTTCTGAAATCCGTTATTTTGCTTGAAGTCAGCCAGGCTGTCGCGCTTTTTCTTCCCGTAAGAGAACTTCGCGTACCACAGGTGCGAAATACCTCGATCGGCGCAGGACTGAACGGCCTGGGCGATCAATGCGTTTGTCGGAGCTTTGTCCCGGTGCCGAATCATAGAAATGATCTGCATCAAGCCCGCTTGGCTCCTATCCTCATTGGCTACGAGCTTCACGAAGCCGATCAGACTGCCTTCAAATGACGCACCGATAAAGATACTTCGATCCAAAAAAGTCTCATTCACTTTACGTACGGCATCAAAATCTTTTCCGTAGTGCCAGAACGGCTTCCCTTGGCGTACGGGAGACTCATTATAAATCGTGGAAATTTCTCTCACCAGATCATCGTCGAAGTTAACCTCCCGGACTTCGACGCCGTTCTTCCCGGCCTTCCGAACCTTATTCCTTGCCTTGAAATCAATCTGGTTTGTCATCCAATTATCGAAGGTGGAAACCTGGAGGGCTGCCATGTTGTCCCATTCCATGGGATAGCTGTATTTCGGTGAACTATCGGACAGTTTCTGGATAAACGTGAAAAGGTCAGCACGGGAGCGGGACTTTCGGAGAACTATAAGCGCCGCCTCTGGGTCTTCCACAAAATCGAACCCCTCCGCATCGAGGCGAGCTATTCGGACTAGCTTTCCTTCAATCAGTGCTTCTTTGCTACAAATCTGCATAATTCGACGCCTTGGTGTTTCGGTGGTCAAATCAAAGTCTCAACGAAGATACCGTGTCGCGCACAGTCGTTAATGTGGGCGTATTCAGTACTCGAACCACTTCGCGGCCCGAGTACCTGCCGCTTCCAACGGAAGGACGGGCAACTTTTCCGCGACGTTTACGTCATTGAACGCGACCGCACTTTGCACACTCTCCTGGGTGCGCTCAGGAAGTGCAGTGGCGCCAATCAAGAACACTGTGTAGAGCAAACCGCTCTCGAATGCCGCCTCGGACATGTTGTAGAAAACAATAGCCAGCCACAAAGCCAACCCGAGCACAGCAAGACTGGAAGAGGACTTCAGTCTTCTACAAATACCTCGATAGCTTGCAACCAGAAATCCGACAAGTAGAGACAGTCCAATCAGGCCTAGCTCAAGGTAAACCTGAAGATAGCCATTGTGCGCCTCATTTATATGTCCAAGACCGGAGTCATTCCAGAACAATTCAAGACGGGGACCCATCCAAAAGCTTTGGTAGCCAGTGCCGATGAGCGGATTGGTGTGCATGCTGAGAAGAAATGCCCATATCTTTGTTCTGTCAGTGAGCGTCGGGTCCTTACCAACAGTCGCCGCCATCGAGCCGTTCAAGCCACAGACAAAGTCCAAAATCAGATACAGACAGAATGAAGCCGGAATTAGCGCCTTAAGCAGTCCACGATGGCGCCTGAACACTTTGCTGTGAGCGGCTCCTATCACCAGGCAACCAATCACGAGACAAACGCTCGAGGTCGTACTCTGCGCAGTATGCATTAGCCATAGCGTTATTGCAAAGAACGCCGTGTTCAATAACAAGATCCGTTTCGTTCGCCGTTCCTTCCGTTCCGGCCATCGCGTCACCGTATCCCAGAAGAAGAAAAGCCCGCTGACCAAGCATAGAAGTCCGAGCATATTCTTGCTCGTTGTGGCCCCAACATAATACCCAGCTCCCGTCCACTCGTCGTACTGTTTGCTGAGCTGAGGGTAATATTTGTCGAGCAAAATTGATAGTGGTATTAGTAAATAACTAATACGCCTGAGCACAGCCCGAAATGCCTCTAGTGGGCGAGGATCAGAGAGAACAACGAGAACCATAAGGTAACTGCCGAGGTCTCTAAACCACCGTTTAAAGGCGATGAGAGAAAAGTCCGACCAACATGCGCTCATCAAGGCAAATAAGAGGTAGGCTGTCAGGACTAAGTTGTGCGTGAAGAAGCTGCTCCATTTAAAAGACCTCGACATCAGGACGCCAATTGCAAGCAGAATCAGGACGAAATAGATGGTTCGATCCAAAGGATTGCCATCTTCGAGAGCCTGAGCCGATAATCCTAGCTCGCCGCCGAACCACTGCGCGGGGTTTCGTGATCCGAGGATAAACATCCAGATAACAGGCAGCCACAGCGCCAGTGAGAACCTGGAGATCCTGGATGGGTCGAAGCGTAAAAGTACTATCAGGCAGATAATCCAAACAAATGACGCTAAGAAAGGAGGCATTCTAACTTAAACAGGCTGATAACCAAGCCGCAGTAAGGAGATCCCTATTTGATAAGGCCGACTACGAGGCTCACGAGCGCTTGTTTCTCCTGCTGCCATGTGTGAGCCAGATACACTTGCTGGCCTCGCTCTGTGGCTGCAATAGCCTCCGTGGAATGTGAGGCAACATATTCCATTTTTTTGGCTAGATCCTGCGAGTTTCCGGACTCGAAGAAGAAAAGAGAATCTGCAGCGAAGTAGTCCTGAATGCCTGAAGTGCGAGGTGCAATTACCGGTTTGCCGATAGCCAAATATTCGAAAATTCGAGTCGGCGTATTGATTGCAGTGAAAGAGTTTCGCGCACTAGGAATGATACCCACATCGCACATTTCAATCTCGCGGGCAATTTCTTCTAGTTTCTTTGGCCCGAGATAGTGAACCTTGCTGTCCAGACCTAGGGTGTGAACCTTGTCCATTACTTGTTCCAGATAAGGTGTGCTGCGCCCATAGATTCGGAGTTCGGATTCTGGAACCGTCTTATGAAGCTGTGCCAGCGCGTCGATTGCCAAGTGCAAGCCGTTGCGGTCCTCTAATAACCCGTGATACATGATAACAAACGGTCGGCCTACCGGCCGGGTGGGATAGGTGCGCGCTGCGCGATAGGGGAAGATGTCTCCATCGGGAGAATTCATTATCACGCTAATTTTTTCTGCACGACAGCTGCGTGCTGAGAACAATCGCTTAAAAGCGACGCTCACGGTGATCACCAGACTTGCGCGCGCGATGCTCCATTTCTCCAAACGACGGATCATCCTAACTCCAAAACTTTTCTCGTCCATGTTGAAGATCGTCATCATGAGTTCGGGCATGGGGTCATGTTGATCGAGAATTACTTTCGCACCGAACAGCTTGGGGATCAACGCACTCACAACGAGAATGTCGGGCATATTGTGGACATACACCAGATCATACCGACGCCGGAACGAACGCCATGCAAGTATTGAGGCGGATATCAGAATGAAAGCTGAGTACTGAAAGGCGTATGCCACGCCCCCCCCGCGGCGGCGCTCAATGGGAATCCGTATGATCTCAAGTCGGTCCAGAATTTCCCGTCTCGGCGATAGATTATCTCCCTCACATATTAGGTCTACATTCATCCCCTCTTTAAGGAGCGCTTCTGCTGCACGGCGGGGCCGCGGGTCTGCAGGATAGGGAGAGAACACTACCATTCCGGCCCGCTTCCCTTCCAACTGAAGCCTCGTCGGAGGGGCTTCGGTTGGCATGGAGGGCACAGGAGACTCTAAGTGAGTGGGTACCGCAACGTCACTGACAAGGAGGGTCTGCTTCGTACTCATCCTAACTCCAGATGGCTACTTTCTCAGCGCTCTTCTCGCCACAAGCTCATCGCACTCTTGATGAAGTGGCAAAGCGGTTGTCTTCTTTACGCGGTTTGCTGCTCGAACACTACTGAACTCTGCGAGTCGTCTACTGGCTTTTGGGAAATGCTGGATGTAAACACCATAATCTCCTCAACCACCGTAACTTGCTGGTCTGCTGTAAGCTGCGGGAACATTGGCAAGGACACGATTTCGCGCGCAACTCGTCTCACCGCAGGAAAGTCCTCTAGCCTGTAGTTCAGTGAGGAGTAGGCTTTCTGCAGGTGTAGCGGAACGGGGTAGTGAATTCCCGTACCAATTCCCGCCTTTCTAAGGTGGTTCATCAAGCCGTCGCGATCATTGATGCGGATCACATAGAGGTGATATACAGCCCGAGACCAAGAAGGCTCGTATGGAAGTGTCAAAGCTTCATTATTGGACAGGAGACGGTTGTATTCGAAAGCACGGTCGCGACGTTGTGCATTCCACTTCGCCAGATGAGACAATTTCGCGTGCAGAAGCCCGGCCTGGATTGCATCCAGCCGCCCATTGTAGCCTTCCACATCATGGTGGTACTTCTTCGCCTGGCCGTGGTCACGCAGCATCTTGATTCTATCGGCAATGCAGGCATCATTGGTGGTTACTGCTCCGGCTTCTCCACACGCCCCAAGGTTTTTCCCGGGATAGAAGCTGAATGCTGCCGCGCGACCCATGGATCCAGCTTTCATCCACCGATTGAGTTCCTTCGAAAAATATTCTGCGCCATGTGCCTGACAGGCATCCTCAATCACAGTGAGACCATATTGATCAGCTAGTCTCAAGATCGCATCCATGTCGGCCATCTGGCCATAGAGATGCACTGGCACCACTGCGGTTACTGGCCGTCCACTCCGACAACTTATGAGTTTCCCTGATCCATCCCGCGTGCACTGCTCTTCCAGGTACAGCTGCAGCATCTCGGCCGACATATTGTAGGTGCGTTCGTCGATATCGATGAACTCGGGCATGGCTCCAGCCTGCGAGATGGCTTCAGTAGTCGCAATAAACGTATGTGGCACGGTCACTACAACGTCGCCGGGTTGAACTCCACAAGTCATAATGGCGAAGCGCAAAGCATCTGTGCCGCTGCTGACCGCTATTGAATGGCTCACATCGCAGAAGGCTGCAAACGCTTCCTCAAACTCTTCCACCATTGGCCCGCCAATAAAACCCGCCGTGTGCAGAGCCCGGCGGAATACGCCAGTAAGTTCTTGCTCAAGTTCTACATGCGGAGTAACCAGGTCAAGAAAGGGAATGCTGTTCGAAGCGGCGTTAAAAATGGACATTGTGACCTTCTACAATCTGTTCGATATAACGCAGAACCCTGGCGGGATTTCCGGCAACGATGCAGTTAGCCGGAACATCTTTGGTGACGACGCTGCCAGCGCCCACAATCGCATTCTCACCGATGCTTGTGTTAGAGAGAATCGTGGCGCCAGAGCCAATGGATGCACCCTGCTTTATGACTGTGCGTTCGACTCTCCAGTCGGCTTCGGTTTGCAGATTTCCTTCTGAAGTTGTAGCCCGCGGATAGCTGTCATTAATAAACGTGACTCCGTGTCCTATGAAGACGTTGTCCTCAATGACAACTCCCTCGCAGATAAAGGTGTGGCTGGATATCTTGCAGCATTTGCCGATGCTGGAATTTTTCTGTATTTCTACAAATGCGCCGATCTTTGTCTCGTCCCCGATCTCGCACCCGTATAGATTTATAAATTTCGATAGCCGTACGTTTTTTCCCAGTTTTACGTCGTCCGAGATGCAGTTGTAGGAGCTCATAGATAGACGAGTGAACCTTTCTTACTCAATGATTCGCTGGCCGCCTCTAGCATCTTGACTACTCGGAGCCCAGCGCATCCGTCGTTAAACGGATTTTGCCCGTTTGAAATACAATCCACGAAGTAGGAGAGTTCCTCACGTAGAGCCTCAACTTGTTCCAGTTGAGGAGCCCACATATCGCCTGAACGATAGTTCACTAACAGTTCATAGACTCCTTCGCGGTTCGTGATGTTCACTCCCTTGTCGTACACCTTCACCTTTTCGTCAGCTTCGAGATCGTTCCAGACTAGCATTCGCTTCTCTCCGCCGAGGAGCGTGGTCCTGACCTTTACTGGAGAAAGCCAGTTGACGTTGATATGCGCTATGACCTTCTCTGGGAAATAGAGCGTCATGTAGGCGACATCTTCGTGGCAATTCAGATGTCTTTGCCCGGTTGCAACGACTGCCTCAGGACTTGCTTTGATGAGGTAATCCATGATGGAAAGATCGTGTGGCGCAAGATCCCAAAGAACGTTTATGTCGTGTTGGAAAAGACCCAAATTGACTCGAGTTGAATCATAGTAGTAAAGCTTGCCCAGAGTTCCCTCATCGAGAAGCTGCCAGATTTTCTTCACGGCACCGGTGAACAGGAAAGTATGGTCCACCATGATTTTGAGATTTTTTCGGTGAGCGAGGTTGATCAATTCCTCCCCTTGAGCGGTATTGCTAGTGAACGGCTTCTCAACGAAGACATGCTTGCCATTCTCCAGCGCAGCCTTTGCAAGTTCGTAGTGTGTCCAGACTGGGGTGATGACAGCAATAGCGTCGATCTTAGGCGACGAAATCACCTCCGCGGCATCTGGAGTTACATGAATCCCCGGATAGGCCTTTTGTGCGCGTTTCCGCGCATTTGGACTCATCTCCGCAATCGCGAGGACCTGGGACTCTTCCAGACTCGTAAGATTTCTGACCACGTTCGGGCCCCAGTAACCGTAACCAATTACACCGAAATTCACGATGTCTTACCCTTCAAAACTGTTGATGATTGACGTATCCGTCGGTTGGGACGAAAGTTAGTGCATGATGGGGGAGTGAATGCAGTATTACTGGATAATACAGAGATAGGCAGTACGCAGAGACTCAACACGCACCACGGAATACTGCTCGAGGGGTAAGCATTAGGATCTTGATATCGAGCCACGGCGACCACGACTTGGCATATTGCAGATCCAGCCGAACCATTTCGTCAAACTTAATGCGGTTTCTACCGTTTACCTGCCACAATCCTGTAATCCCGGGTTTGACATCCAATACCCGGCGACGGTGCCACGTCTGATAAGTGGCCACCTCGTAGGGGATTGCGGGGCGAGGGCCGACCAGCGACATGTCTCCTAAGAGAACATTTATGAACTGGGGAAGTTCATCCAAGCTACTTCTCCGTAAGAATCTCCCCAATGGGGTGATCCTCTTATCCTTCGTGAGTTTGTACACGCCGCCTCCGTTCCCGTTCGACGGTTCACTCATTGCCTGGCCGGCAATCAATTTCGTTACATATTCCTTGTGAGCGCTGGGATCATTGTTGACATGCATCGAGCGGAATTTGAGGAACGTGAAACACTGGCCATGTCGTCCAACCCTTTGTTGCCTGAAAAATACGGGGCCTTTGGATGACGCCTTGATTGCGACCGCAATTATCACAAATAGAGGCGCGCAAATAGTTAACGCAAAGACACTGCCTGCGATATCTATGGCGCGCTTCATCCCCAATAGAGGTCGCCTTACGTCCTCGCGGCTCGACAGGTCGGGATACAAAACTGCATTGCTTGGGCGTCCAGTCGAGTCATGATCCCAGTCGTCAGGGAAAAAATGGAACGAGATGCTTACTTGACTAAATTGCTCAAATGTCAGTAGAGATCTTAGAGTATTGCTTACTCTGGTTAGAATGGTGCTTAGAATCGAGTTCTTATCGTCGGCCACAAGCCCCGTAAACATTGCACCGACCGTGACCCGGTCTTTGTACCAGCCGATTACGTCAGTCTCTCTTGTCGAAGAGAGCAACGCTGATAACATGCTGTCGAGAGCTTTTCCATTCTTTTCTGATCCCCGGTGATTTCCTGCATCCAATAGCATTAGCAGGAAGGGCTTACCTGATCGCTCGGTTCTTTTTCGTTCAATGACGAGCATCCGTCGGAAGGCCTCCTCGCAAAGAGCGCTACGTTCGTCGATCGAATTTAAAAGCAGCGAGCGAGCAGTTGATTCGTCAATCGAGTCTAGTAAAGTCACTGAACCTTCTCCTTAATCGCCTCGGTGATTGATAGGACCCAGATTAGAACTCCAAAGGCCTTGAGACAGTAAAGAGGTAGGGGAAACAAGAGCAAGAGTTGCCCCATTACCAACCGCTCAGCTTGTACGCGATTAGCAATTCTTGCTTCTAAAAGACCAATTCTTACTGTTTGGTCGAATGGATGATTTACAAGAACCTGTTGTTACGCTGGAATACGCTGTATGGATAAAATCATCTACTCGAGAGCTTGATTGTCTGCTCCTGAAGCAGTGGAAGGGCGATAATAGTAATAGTGATCGTTTATCGCGGAGCTTTGGGAGCAGTTCAACAACGCGCCAATCAGCTTTTTATGGTCAAGCGCTTCGAGTCCTCTCAGTAATTGGCGCTTCTCGGTGACTCCTTGACGCATAACTAGAAGAATTCCATCCGCCAAGCGCGACCAGACGCTCGTATCTCCAAGAGGCAGGACCGGAGGGGAGTCAATAATAATCCAATCAAATAATCCGACCAGTTGATCCATCAAGGCAGATAATCTCCCCGATTGCAGGAGTTCCAGTGGATTGGTCGAAGCACTACCTGCTGGCAATAACCAAAGGTCCGGGCCTTCAAGACGATAGATATTTGTCACTTTGCTCGCATCGCCTTGCAGCCATTCACAGAGGCCCGGCATTCTCTCTAATCCAAACAACTGTGATAGAGCCGGTCGCCTTACGTCACCATCTAGCAGCAGCGTCCTCTGCTGTTTCTTTTGAGCGAGGGTGCATGCCAAGTTGACTGCCACAGTACTCTTGCCCTCGCGAGGAATTGTGCTCGTAATCAGTATCTTTTTGAGAGGCTGCCGTTCCCGCCGAAGATGCCGCAATCGCACGCCCAAAAAGCGGAACTTCTCCGCTGCCAGGCTTTCGTTATCTGTGAGGCAAACCAGTTGCTGGTCACCAGAAACCTGCACCTGTATCGATTGAAATTGACTGAACAGATCGCGGTACTCGTCATTCCGCGACAGTTCGGCTCTGAGAATTTCCTCTGCCTCCGAAATTGGCTGCACACCTTGTCCGAGGAGTGTTGTGTCGGGATCTGCACTCTCCCTGGCATTGGATAGTTCCGTCTTTACTGCGGTTTCCCATTGTGAGACCGAGTGGCGTTCGACAAGTTGCAGCAGTTCAGTTGCCGCTGCAGCCCTTAAATCAACACCGGAGCGTTCGCCTTCCGATCTCTGCAATGCGTCAAATATAAGGCTCATTTTCGCTCACTTGCATAGCCTCGTGCATTCCCAAGCCGGATTCGCTCGTGGAATACAAATCTAGGAGGGCATTTGTGGCCTGCTGAATATCCATTTCGTTGTGTTCGACGACGCTTTCGACCTCTGACGAATGAACACTGTCGAGACGTAGTTCCTTTGCCACAGCTTCTATAACTTCCGGGGTCACGGCTCGCATCTGACCCGCGTAAGCAGTGATAAGAGCGTTCTCGCAAATTGTGTTGATCAGGCGCGGGAAGCCTCGAGAATGACGATATATTGCCGCAATAGTCTGCGTAGAGAACAGTGTATTCGTCTGGCAGCTTGCGCCCGCAATTTGCATGCGCCGTTCAATGTAACCTTTGGTTTCATTTTCACCCAGCGGAGCGAGCCGGGCCCGAAGAGCAATCCTCTGTTTAAGCTGCCTCAGTCCAACCGAATCCAGTTTCTCATCAAGTTCAGGCTGACCGACCAGTACGATTTGCAGCAACTTATCATCAGCCGTTTCTAAGTTGGTCAGAAGCCGGACTTCTTCGAGTATTTCGGCTGATAGATGATGCGCTTCGTCCACAATAAGGACGGTCGTCAGCTTATTCGATCCTCGCGATATTAGAAACCGGCTTAAGTCAAAGAGCAGTTCACTCTTGTTCTTTCCGGAAGCAGGCAGTCCAAAATCGGCAAGGATGTACTGAAGAAACTCCGTCGGAGAGAGCAAACTGTTGAAGATATACGCATATGCTACATCCCTACTACTTTTCAGCAACTCAAGCAGGCATCGAAGTACCAGGGTCTTGCCCGTACCCACCTCTCCAGTTACTACGACAAAACCTTTGTGCCGTCGAACGCCGTAATAAAGTGCTGCAAGCGCTTCGTTGTGCCGTTTGGTTGAGAAAAGAAAGCTGGGATCGGGCGTGAGCTCGAACGGGTTACGCGTGAGGTTGAAGAATGCCTTGTACATTGAGCAGTTAAAATTAACTGTGGATATAGTTAAACGCAGAGCCGGCAAGGATGACTGCGACTACGATGGCAGCCATGCTCCACCCTAAAAATATTCTCTTCTTGCTGCTCCTCTCATCCGACGGCCCCAATATCTCTGGAATCTCGGAGATCACGATCGATGGCAGCATGCTCTTGATTTCTTTTTCATTGTGCATGCGATCATCCAGGAACTCGAAGCTACCCGCCACCACGACACCTAGTGCTAAACCAATGCCTATCCCCATGCCGCAGAATTTAAGACGATCGGGAAAATCCGGCTTCAGAGGCAGGCTGGGAGGGTCAAGTACACTGAAGCGCTCACCCTGCTGGAGAAGTTCCATGCTCGTCGCCATCTGCGATTGATTTTTCTTTTTTAACAGATCGTCGTAATTCGCCTTGGATTGATCGTAGCCGCGGGTCAGATCTGCCATCTGCTGCTCGGTCACCGGCTCCTGGTTTAAGCGAGCCTGGTACTCGGTGATTTTGGCTTTTAAGCTTTCAATCGCTGCCTCGCGATTCTTCATCTCAGACTGATTTGCCTGAAGCTGGCTCTGCAGTTGCAACATCGGTGAATTCTGAGAAAGCTCCGCTGGATTGCGCGCAATGGTGGTACCGTCGGGCCGGTTATCAGCACTACTTTTGTTTCTCAAATCCGAAATGAGAGCGTCTCTCATCTTTTCGGTCTTTGCAATCTCGATCTTCAAATTCCGAATATCCGGATAACTGTCAGTGTAGCGAGAACTGAGGTCGGCCAGTTGCGCCTTTAGTTTATCTAGTTCCTGGTCAAGCGCAGGCAAACGCGTGGGCATACCGTCGGCCGTTCTGGTCGTCCCCTGAAGCGTTCGGTATTGATCGATTAGCGTCTGTAAATAAACTCGCTGTTGTTGCGCAGTATTAAATGCATCCTGTTCATTTAAAAGCTGCTGTTGCAGCCCACTTAAGATTTGGAGATTACTTGCCTGCTGAGTAGGTAGTTCGCCTGTGTGCTCTCCCTTGAATTCTCGAATCTTTGCTTCTTGCTCGGCAAGACTCGTGCGCGCATTCTCCAACTGGCTCTCAAGAAACTTAGTCGTGTCCTCGGACTCTTGCTGACGGACTTCCAGATTAGCGTTGATAAACAGCTTACTCAGTTCGCCAGTTACTTGCTGGGCAACATGAGGATCACGCGCCGAATAATAAATATTGAATGCCGTGATCTGGTTTTCGTGAGAGTCGCGCACAAGCTCAATATCGATATCATTGCGCATCTCCGCAACTTTTTCTTCTGGCGTCATCTGCTTGCGGCCCCCGCTATAGAGGTTGAGCTGGTCGATGATTAGAAGAAGGCGTGTGCGGCTGAGTATTTGCTGCGTGATACTTTGCAATCGGTCCTGCAGATTATCGTTGACATTCGGTAGAACATAATCTTTTGGCATTGTGGGTTGTTCTACCAAGATCAGCGTACCCGACTTATAGCGCACAGGTAGAAGCCAGCTAGCGCTCCAGACCACGATCCATCCGAGAAATAGTGGTATCAAGAAATGGACGTGGCGACGGCGAACCAGGTCCAAGCAATACTGGATGTCGAATGCTCCTGCCTTATGTTCTTCGACGATTTCTGGCATCGTTATCTCCCCAAGGGCCTAGTGAACTGATAGGAGACCGAGATGTATTCGCGATTGGAATCAGGAGCATTCGCTACGACTTCGATACTGCTGTAACTCTGGTGTAGCCGCATGTATCCAAGTTCCATGTTTAAGTGCTCGCTAATTGGGTGCTGAACGGTGAAAGTCTCAGAAACGATGTGTCCTCCCGGATTCGACTGAACCATGAACGAACTCACATTCTTAGTTAGCGCATAGTTTGCCGCAGATCCGATTGTCCATGTGCGCGCCAATTGCCAGCGGGCTAGTGCATTTGCGCTATTCGAACTAAAGGCTCCGAGCAACCCCCCGCCGCCGCTGACTAGATGCGAATAGCTGGCTGCAAAATTGGTGCGGCGCCCTCGCCAACCTATACTTGCCGTTGCAGCAGGTGCCCATGAGCGTAACGCCGAAAATGGGGATTGAGAAAGATCAAGATATTGCGGCCCACCCGATAGGGAAAAAGACAGATTAGACGTCAGATAAAGTGAGTAAAAGAGAAAAACTGTGTGTGTTTGAGTCTCACTCCCGGCCTCATTCTGAGTATTATTCTGCGCGCCCGGAGAGGATCCCTGAATTTGTAAATATTGATAGGTTGCGCCCACGTACTGCGTTTGGGATAGGCGGTGACTGTAAAAGGCCATGCCTCCACGAGAAATCGAATTGTAGAGACCCGGCACTTCACTCGGGTTGGGGTAATCCAGGTTCGTAAATATTCCAGAGGCTCCGATCATTCCATTTCTGCTAAATTGATATGTTAATTCCGTGTTTGCGGTATTAGTGAGTTGGTCTGCAAACGGAGCAACAACGGGTACGAGTGTAGACTGTGCCGATCCTGAGATTGCCCCTCCTGAAAGAGAATAGGGCTGGTTGAATACATTCGAGCTTTTTCGAAAACTATCCTGTAGGCTGGCTGTCACGTGAGGACTCAAGCGGTATTGGAAATCCAGGGCCAAATTCTGATCCACTTCATTCAGCGTGCGCGTCCGCTGATAGAACGTAAATCCAGGCCTGTATGTCAGTGTCTGGTGGAGCCGCGAGGTGGTCTGGTCGAGCGCAATCGTGGGCCAAATCGAGTAGCTATTGTCGCTAATCGGCCTGCTGCCTGTCCCCGCCAACACGTTGTCGTTGTATGCAGTACTGATGACGAGACCGGTATGTAGATAATTTGACCGCACTTCGGACCCGACCTCGGTCGGATAAGCCTCATTACTTACAGGGGCTGGCACTTGCATTTGGGCTCCATTCGCTGCGCCTGTATTGTTCGCACCCACCTGAGCCAAGGCGGGCATAGCCGCAAACAGTGCCAGACTTAGGTAAACTCGTGCGGCCATTAGTGTCTCAAGGTACAACGATGGTGTCGCGCGGCTCAAGTTTGATGTTTTGCTCAGGGTGCTTGCCCTTGATAACATCTTTGTAATTAAAGGCAATGCGTGACTCGCCACCACCAGCATTCTGCCGGAGAATGTAAATCGCCTTTTGCTTGGCGAAGTCCCGGAAACCGCCGGCAGTCGCAATGGCATCCAAAACCGTCGTGCCGCGTATTAGCGAGTAGGATCCGGGCTTTGTCACCTGGCCGAGGATGTTGAATTTCTCACTGTTAATCTGCTGCACCATTACAGTAACTTCTGGCTCTGTAATGTAGTTCCGCAGCTTGCTGGTGATCTCCTGCTCAAGCTGCAAAGGAGTCCGTCCCGCCGCCTGCACTTCACCCACCAAGGGCAGCGAAATTCTTCCGTCTGACCGTACTGGAATCGACCGGGAGACATCCGGTTCCTTCCATACATTGATCGACAAGAGGTCATCATTGCCAATGATAAAGCTGTCGTCATGGGGCTTCCCTGCTGATGGTGCTGGAGGCTGTGCAACCGCGACTGCCGCTCGCTGATCTGAGATTTGGCCATCAGCCTGACCGGGAGCCGGCACTTGCGCCCATAGGGAACCGACAAGAAGAATTGAAACAAGACCCAAACCTATTGGGTGATTGGCGCTATTTTTCATCACAAATCCTGTCGACGATCCGGAGTTATACCCGATCGAATTCAATCCGTTCGGCTATTGCCTCGGAATCCGGCTCCCTTGTTTCTGAATCCATTTCCTCCTGGGAACAGGGAGGAATCAGATGATCTCATCTGGTGCTGCTCAATCTTGTACAGCAGTGTCCGATAACTGACTTTGAGTAGACGTGCAGCGGCCTTTCGATTCCAACCCGTCTTCTCCAGCGCGGCGGCAATCGCGTTCTTCTCTGCCTCCAATTTGACACTTTGCACCAGGGATTTAAGCGAATCAGAAGCGGCAGCGCCCCCAGGATGGGGTTGTGACGTGGCCAGTGGCTTCGAACTCAGCGACTTAGTCAAAATAGCATTCTGGCCCACGTCATCAAGATTAGCTCGGCTTGTTTCAAACACCAGTTCACTTTCACCTGCCATAAGGTAGCGTTTCACAAAGTCTTCCAACTCCCGCAGATTACCGGGCCACGCATACGACTGGCATGCCTCGATAACGGCCGGAGAAAAATCGCGCGGTGCGAGACCATAGTGCTTGGCAAATTGGTGCATGAAATGGCGAGAAAGCAGCGGAAGCTCCTCACGTCGTTCACGGAGCGGGGGTACATGGATCGTGTAAGCGCTCAGGCGGTAATAAAGATCCTCGCGAAATCGGTTTTCGGAAATTGCATGTTCCATGTTCGCGGAGCTTGCGGCGAGAACACGGACATCGACCTCGACGGAGGCAGAAGTTCCTGGCCGGATAAATCGCTTGTTCTGCAATACCTGCAGCAAGTTGGCCTGCATATCCATCGACATCTCGGTGATCTCATCCAGCAGGATCGAGCCCTTTGTGCAGAGGTCCAACTTGCCAGCCTTAGTTCGACTTGGTGTGCCATCCCGTTGGTACCCGAAGAGCTCCCGTTCCAGAAGATCGCTGGGCAGCGCTGCGCAATTCACCTTTGCAAATTCAAACCCGGAACGAACCGATAACTTATGAACCAGGCGCGCAGTAGTCTCCTTACCGCTCCCATTCTCGCCGAGAATCAGCACGGGCACGTTGGCTTCCGCGAGCAAAACAGCCTGGGCACGGAGCTTTCGCATGATTGGGCTGATCCCGATGAAGAAGTTATCATTACTTATCTCTTCGACATCATCGCTCGTGATATCCGTCTCGACAGCTTCGCACTGAGAAAGATACTGTCGAATGGCCCATTCCAGTTGGCGGTCGTCGAGGGGCTTGATGAGATAGTCTCGCGCGCCCATCCGAAGCGCTTCCTGTTTTCTGCCAACATGGTCGGGATGACCAATCAAAATAATCGGAAGTGCGGGACGAAGACGACGCAGCCACCGCAGGATGTGCAAGCCGTCCGCATCTTCCTGTGGAAGATCCAATAACAACAGGTCTGGCGTTACCCCGGATTGCACCCGCTCTATCGCTTCCCACGCGTTGGCGGCACTTTCAAACTGCCAGCTATTCGATTCCCCTAGAAACCAGATCGGGCGCAGCACCGCAGAATCGTGGCTGACGACGAGCAGCCTTGCTGTTTCGATTGATTTTCGTATCACGGGCTAGGTCTTTGGCAATACGCAGAGAATAGAAAGAAATCTAGACAGGTTCCACGTCGTACCCATCGATTTGGATGGCTAAGGATCTCTGCATCGCATCTACAGAGATGATCAACTTGCGATCTCCCTTTCGCGACAGGAGAATTCCCTCGAGACCGTTCAGGGCACCATTACGGATTCGCACACGCTGCCCCGTTTTGAGGTATGGATGACAAGAGTAAGCTAGCTTTTCGTTTACGAGAGTTCGAACTGCGTCGATTTGTTCGCTCGGAACCGGCGTGCCCATTCGGTCAGTCCCGACAAGGCCCAATACGCTGTCGATCCGAAGCACTTTCTGCCGATCTTCATTGCTCGGCATCAACTTAACGAACAGATAACAACTGAACAATGGCAACTCTACAGTCTTTTTTCGGTCACTCCAGCGGTGCACTTCGGTAACCGTGGGGTAAAAGGTCGCCACACCTCTCTCACTAAGGCGATGAGCCACGACCTTTTCGTGTCGGGCACGAGTCTGCACTGCATACCAGTTTTCGATGTCATTCCCAACAGTTGCAGCCGAATTTTGGAATTCCCATGCCTGATTGCTTGTGCTCATAGCTTTTCTTTGTAGCCTCGCCTTTTGCGATTTAAAAGCCTCGTTTTGAGAGCCGCCGATTTGAAGACTACCGAGAACGCGTTTGCGAGGCCAGTGCGCTGATTTATGGTTGGTCCATCACAATCGATGCGTGCTGTCCCAAAGCTGACGGAACGATCCGCTCTCGTCTCTGCTACGTACGGAGTTGCACTATATACTCGAGCATAGCTTCGCCCTCTGAGTCACATTCCTTCATGACTCTTAATGAGTGGTACGTATGGCCGACGAGGTTTTGCTTCCTGTGCAGCAGGAAGCTGGCAAAAATCCAAGTGTCAACCTGACAGTCGTCAACGATTACAATTTCAACGATCTACACGGGGAGAGGACTCGGGCAGGGGGTGGGGAGACTGTCTGCGACAGTCAATTGCCCTAGGTGAACTGAGCGTAAAGCCAGATGCAGCTTGCTGCAAGAGGTATACTATCTCGGCGAAGCTTTTCTCCTACTACTTGAGTGTTTTCGACCCCCATATGGAGAATAAAATCCCTAAGATGATTTTCTCAGTCAACCAGTCCCTGGAAGGTGCTCAAGTGCCTATAGTTTCGGCTTGAAAAAAGCTTGTAACCCATTGATTAAACAAGGGTAAATCCTGCCAAAAATGCATTGAGGCGCGTGCGAATTTTATTGCTTGCACAGATGATTCCCTGTGATTATCGTAGATAATGCAAATATTTGACACTCTGATGATGGAGTGTGCAATAAATGTACCCACCGTGTGCATAAAGTTGCTAAAGCGAACGGCTCACGTCCTTGGTTACAGTCGAAGACTGTTTTCTTAACGAAGCAGCGTCTCCCCCGACGAAATTCATTACTTGCACAGAGGTTGCATGAGCAGGACAGTGCGCAACAAAACCGTCGAGGTGGCGATTCGTGTCCTCGTGGCCGACGATACGCGACTCCACACACAGTTGCTTGCAGACGCTTTGAGGCGTGACGATGCATTAGAAGTCCTCAGCTCAGATTCGCAGGAATTAATTGCGCGAGCAGACTTGCACAGCATCGATGTCCTTCTCCTTAGCTCCGAACTGAATGAGCTTGCTGGCGGATTTGAGGTTTTAAGACAGATACACGCATCACATCCGAATGTGCGCGCAGTCATGCTGCTGGATTCCTCAAAACCGGAATCAATCCTGGAGGCATTTCGTGCCGGAGCCCGCGGAGTGTTAAGCCGGCAGGACTCGATTGAAACATTGAGCAAGTGTGTTAGGAAAGTACATCAGGGGCAAATCTGGGCCAACAGTCAACAAATGGGATTAGTGGTCGAGGCCCTTGCCACTTCACACAATCCTGGCCCTATCAGCGCTCAGAGCATCGAACGGCTTTCCAAACGAGAAATGGAGGTTGTCAGTTGCGTCGCTCAGGGCCTGACAAATCGTGAAATAGCCAAGAGTTTGGGACTAAGCGAACACACCGTAAAAAACTACCTATTTCGTGTGTATGACAAGCTTGGCGTCTCAAGCCGGGTAGAGCTTTTGTTCATGACTCTCAGCCGGACTAGCCCACAGGAATCCACCGCGGGTCCCCTTGCGAAGAGCGGCATCGACCAGGACTTGCAGAGTGCTTCAATGCTCGTTGGGTACCAACGAGCTGCCGAACAGGGCGTACCGGCCGCGCAGCTCGAGTTGGCCCGGTATTACTGGACTCGGAGATCAGACGCCAATGACCTTATACAAGCCTACAAGTGGTATTTGATTGCCAACCACCAAATTTCGCGCACTAGTAAGAATGTTGGAAAAGCATTGACGATGGAGCAGCTACTCCAGGCCGAAAAAATGGCCTCCGAGTGGCTAAAGAAAACAAACAAACTATCCCCTGCATTGGTTAGAGATACAAATGATCGAACCGCAAACTCAGTCCTGCGTGCAGCCTCCGACTGACCGATTTCGCGGTCCCTGCGCTTTTAAGAGTTTCGCTCTTCTCCTTCCCAAAGGCCTCAATCAATGTAAGCGTACGGTCTTCCCATCTGGACATGGGATCGATGGCGGCTGACGATAGGGCGCATGGAAGGTGCTGCGTCGTCGAGTCGGAAGCGGCGGATCTT
>Ga0335073_10000545_pt1 | contig 48383 bp, 19 predicted proteins | sample Lox_Sample_22_FD_207093 | JGI IMG/M metagenome (GOLD analysis project Ga0335073, IMG submission 207093) | Soil microbial communities from Loxahatchee National Wildlife Refuge, Florida, United States - Lox_Sample_2.2 | ecosystem: Environmental > Terrestrial > Soil > Wetlands | place: USA... | reverse complement strand
TGCAAGAACTCAACGGTCGCCCACGCAAAACGCTCGGCTGGAAAACCCCAGCCGAGCGCCTGCGTGATCTACTGACGGCCACATAAACCGCCGGGTGTTGCGAGGACCCCTGGAATCCACCACTGACCCCGGGGCCTCGTCACGTGCTGCCGGCGTCAGGCCAGCCAGCTGGCCACCTGCGCCTCGGCGGTGGACTGCCAGCCCAGCATCAGGTGGTCGTCGCCACCGATGAGGGTGCTGCCGGCCAGGTTGGCGATGCCGGTGCTCGATCGGCACGAGTTCACGAACACCACCCCGTCGCTCGGGCCGCGATTCTCGTTGTAGAAATTGGGCATCGTCGGTGAACCGCCGCACAGCAGGTAGGTCGGCACGCTCGCCGGCAGGGTCTGCGACTGCATGGTGGCGACCAGCGAACCGTGGCTGATCGCGTAGGAGATGCCGTTGCTGGTGCTGACGTAGCCGGTGCCGCCGTAGTAGGTCGTGTACCAGTCCTGCTGGGTCTCGTCGATGCCGTAGGAGCCGTCCCAGCGGGCCAGCATCTGCCGCTGGCCGGTGTAGTAGGTGCTGTCGATCGACAGGTTCGGCTCGGAGTACATGAACCCGTAGCACATGTACGACTGGCTCGGCACCGGCCCGTTGCTGGAGCCGCCGCACTCGGGATAGATCACCGGGTTGCCGACCGTGCCGTGGCCGAAGGAGTAGTCCAGGCCGCCGTTCGGGCCGCCGATCAGCACCAGCCTGGCGACGTCGTTCTGGTAGGCACGCCCCCAGCTCGGCCTGACCGAGGCGACGTACATCCGGGCGGCGAACGCGCCCTTGCTCCAGCCGACGAGATCGGCCGAGGCGACCCCGGTCTCGGCCCGCACCCGGCCGAGCGCGTCGGAGATGGTCTGCGCCCACTCGTAGTTGTCGCCCTGGGTGTCGGCGAAGTTCACCGCGAACACCCGGTAACCGCGCCCGGACAGGTACTGCATCAGCCCGGTGGTGGGGCAGGAGGTCGCCCCGCAGGTACCCGCGCCGCCGGCGGCCGGGTCGCTGTAGGCGCGGTCGGCGCTGTCGTTGGTGCCGGGCACCAGCAGCACCGCCGGGCCGGTGTTGGTGTTCCAGCCGGGCGCCCGGTACAGCAAGAAGTCCTGGCCCGGCGGCTGGGCGCTGCCGAAGAGGGTGGCCGGGGTGCCCGTCTGGTTCTGCCGGCCATCGGCGAGGTAGTGGGTGGCCGGCCAGTCCGGGTCGGTGTCGTGCCAGTGCTCCACGCTGTGCCAGCCGTGGCTGACCGAGCTGGTGGTCGACACCAGGCTGAGCGAGCCGACCGTGCCGGCCGCGGCCGGAGCGGTCACCGCGGGCAGGCCGAGCAGCGCCACCGCGAACCCGGTGAGCGGGACGAACCACCTTGCGGTCAAGGGAAAACGACGAGTCATGGCGATCTCCAAATTCGAGGGATCTCGTCATTGGAGGACGATTGGCCCGATATGTCAACGGGCTGGTGCCGAACGGCCCGGTGTTAGCCTTGCCAGCGGTGGCAGCTGGCGATCGTCCACTGCGGCCGCCCGCCGGTGCTCGTGACGAGCGTGCCGCAGATTGGATCGGGTCGAGATGAGCAGACGAGTCCGGGTCGGCCTGCTGGGCTGCGGCAACATCGGCACGACCTTCGCGCTCACGGTGCGCGAGAGCTCCGAGCGGCTGGCCGCACTGACCGGACTGCAGATCGAGCTGACCCGGATCGCCGTCCGCGACAAGGACAAACCGCGTGACCGCGGGCTGCCGGCCGAGCTGTTCACCACCGACCCGGACGATGTCGTCGCGGCCGACGACATCGACGTGGTGGTCGAGCTGATGGGCGGCATCGAGCCGGCCGGCGAGCTGCTGCTGGTCGCCCTGGGCAAGGGCAAGCCGGTGGTGAGCGCGAACAAGGAGCTGGTGGCCAACCGCGCGCCGGAGCTCTACCGGACCGCCGACGAGGCCGGGGTCGACCTGCTCTTCGAGGCAGCCGCGGTGGCCGCGGTGCCGGTCGTGCGGACGCTGCGCGAGTCGCTGCGCGCCGAACCGCTGCGCCGGCTGGTCGGCATCATCAACGGCACCACCAACTACATCCTGAGCGCGATGTCCGAACGCGGGCTGGAGTACGGCGCGGCACTGGCCGAGGCGCAGCAGCTCGGCTACGCCGAACCGGACTCCGACGCCGACATCAGTGGCAAGGACGCCGCGTCCAAGCTGGCGATCCTCGCCTCGCTGGCCTTCGGCATGCACCTGTCGGCCGCCGACGTGCTCGCCGAGGGCATCGAGAGCGTGGATGCCGAGGACTTCGTGATCGCCAAGCGCTACGGCTTCGAGATCAAGGCACTGGCCGTGGCCGAGTCCTGGCCGGAGGGCTCGACCAGCCTGGAGGTGTTCCCGTCGCTGGTGGCCGAGCAGCACCCGCTGGCGAAGGTGCGCGGCAGCTACAACGCGGTCGCGATCACCGGCGCGCTGTGCGGCGAGCTGATGGTCTACGGCGCCGGGGCCGGGCGGGAGGCCACCACCTCGGCCCTGCTCGGCGACCTGGTCGACGCGGCGGACAACCTGGCGCGCGGCACCCACCGCCGGGTGCCGGTGCACCGGCCGGCCCGGCTGCGCCCCCGTGACGAGGTCGACTGCGCCTTCTACCTCAAGCTGCGGGTGCTCGACGAGCCCGGCACGCTCTCCGCGGTCAGCTCGGTGCTCGGCCGGCACGGTGTCTCGATCCGGTTCGTGGAGCAGGAGAACTCCGAGCGCCAGACCGAGCTGGTGTTCTTCACCCACCCGACCACGCTGCGCGACATGGACGCCGCCCGGGCCGAACTGGTGCAGCTGCCCGAGGTGCTGGAGCTGATCCGCGCGCTGCGGGTGCTGTAACCGCACCACCGCGACGGCCCGGTTGACAGCACCCGATTCCGCGGCGCAGGCTGGATGCCGATTATCGGCCAGCAGCGTCCGATAATCGGTCAGCCCGTCAGCCACAGGAGAGCGAGCGATGGCCTATTACCGCCGGCTGGGCAGCGTCCCGCCGAAACGGCACACCCAGCACCGGCGCCCGGACGGCGCGCTGTACTACGAGGAGCTGATGGGCGAGGAGGGCTTCTCCTCGGACTCGTCGCTGCTCTATCACGCCGGCATCCCGTCCAGCCTGGTCGGCGCCCGGGTGTGGGAGCTGCCCGACCAGTCGCTCACCCCGAACCAGCCACTGCTCCCCCGGCACCTGAAGCTGCACGAGCTGTTCCCGGGCGAGGAGCACAAGGCCTGCGACCCGGTCACCGGCCGGCGCCTGGTGCTCGGCAACGCCGACGTCCGGATCAGCTACGCGGTCTCCAGCCTGGCCAGCCCGCTCTACCGCAACGCGATCGGCGACGAATGCGTCTACCTCGAGCGCGGGACCGCCACCGTGGAGACCGTCTTCGGCGCGCTGGAGGTCGGCACCGGCGACTACGTGATCCTGCCGCGGGCCACCACCCACCGCTGGCTGCCCACCGGCGACGAGCCACTTCGTACCTACGCCATCGAGGCGAACTCGCACATCGCACCGCCCAAGCGGTACCTCTCCAAGTACGGCCAGCTGCTCGAGCACGCCCCGTACTGCGAGCGCGACCTGCGCGGCCCGGCCGAGCCGCTGCTGGTCGAGGAGTCCGACGTCGAGGTCTACGTCAAGCACCGCGGCCCGGCCGGCGTGACCGGCAGCGTGCACGTGGTGCCCGAGCACCCCTTCGACGTGGTCGGCTGGGACGGCTGCCTCTACCCGTACGCCTTCAACGTCGCCGACTTCGAGCCGATCACCGGCCGGATCCACCAGCCGCCGCCGGTGCACCAGGTATTCGAGGGCCACAACTTCGTGATCTGCAACTTCGTGCCGCGCAAGGTGGACTACCACCCGCTGTCGGTGCCGGTGCCCTACTACCACTCCAACGTCGACTCCGACGAGGTGATGTTCTACGTCGACGGCGACTACGAGGCCCGCAAGGGCTCCGGCATCGGCAAGGGCTCGATCTCGCTGCACCCGGGCGGCCACTCGCACGGGCCGCAGCCGGGCGCGATCGAGGGCAGCCTGGGCCGGGAGTACTTCGACGAGCTGGCCGTCATGGTCGACACCTTCGCCCCGCTGTCGCTCGGCGAGGGTGGCGTGGCGGTGGACGACGGCCGGTACGCCTGGACCTGGTCCGGGCGCGGTCCGGCGCGCTGAACACCCCTGTGCCGACGGCCTGAACGGTGCCGGAGACCTCGAAGACGGCCGGCCAGGCGTTGCGACTGCTGCTCGCCCTGGGCGACGGCGGCGCCTCGGTGGCCGAGCTGACCCGCCGGCTGGGCATGCACCGCACCGTGGTGCAGCGGCTGCTCAGCACGCTGCGCGAGCACGGCTTCGTGCACCGGACGCCTGGCGGCGACTACGAGCTGGGCATGACGCTCGTCGAGCTGGCCACCCGGGTGGACAACCCCGTCCGGCGGGCCGCCCGGCAGCCGATGCTCACGCTCTTCGAGCGGGTGTCGGAGACGGTGGCGCTGACCGTGCGCGAGGGCGACGACGCGGTCTCGGCCGACCAGCTGGTGGTGCCGGGCCGGCTGGTGCGGGCGGAGTACCCACCGGGCTTCCGGCACCCGCTCGACAGGGCCGCGGCCGGGCGCGCGATCCTCGCCTTCGCCGATCCGGCAACCGTGGCGCGGCTGGGCCGGCCGGACGATCCGGACCTGGCCGACATCCGCCGGCGCGGGTACGCGGTGACCTCGAACGAGCTGAGCGAGGGCGCGGCCGGCCTGGCCGCGCCGGTGCTGGGCGCGGCCGGCTACGCGGTGGCGAGCGTCGGCGTCGTCGCACCGGCCGACCGGTTCCCGCCGGAGGCCGAGCTCGCCGGCCCGGTGGTCGAGGCGGCCGGCCGGATCAGCGAGCTGCTGCGGGCGGCCGGCTGAGCCGGGGCCGCCCGCAGCAGGTCTGTCAGGCCGCGGCGGCCTTCAGCTGGGCGCAGTGCTCGGCGAAGGTCTGCGTCCCGGCGGTGAACTCGCCCTTCGGGCACATGTTGCCGTTGGCCAGGCCCTCGCCGACCGGCCCCGGCAGCTCGAACTCCACCACCTGGCGGTCCGACCCCTGGGCCGCGAGCACCTGCCGGCACATGTCGGCGAGCACCAGCTGCTCCGGGCCGCCGAGCGGCGTCGCCATGCCCCGCGGCTCGCCACCGGCCAGCCGGACCAGCTCGGCCGCCACCTCGCGGGCCGCCACCGGCTGGCAGAGCATCCGGGGCAGCTGCGCGGCCGGGCCGTCGGAGCCGGCCAGGAACTGCTCGGCGAACTGGTGGAACTGGGTGGCCCGCAGGATCGTCCACGGCACGTCGCCCCCGGTCACCAGCTGCTCCTGCCGGCGCTTGCCCAGGTAGTAGCCGAAGTCGACCAGGTCGGAGCCCACGATGGACAGCACCAGCAGGTGCCGGACCCCGGCCTTGCCTGCCGCGGCGAGCAGGTTGCCGACGGTGGCGGTGAAGAACGCCTCGGACTCCGCCTGGTCCTGGGTGGCGATGTTGGAGACGTCGATGATGACGTCGCAGCCCTGCACTGCCTCGGCCAGGCCCGCGCCGCTGGTCAGGTCGAAGCCGGTGGAGCGCGCCAGCACGACGCTCTCGTGACCTGCCTCGGCCAGCTGCTCGACGACCAGCCGGCCGACCAGTCCCGTTCCGCCCGCTACGGCGATCTTCATCGTCACTGCCCCTTAGCTCGCATGGATGGCTTTCCCTGCGAGGACGACACAGGCTGCCGCCGCGTTACCGGTGGTCGCGGCTCTTTGTCAGGTCCGGCATCAGGTAGCCGAGCAGTTCCAAAGCGAGACACTCGACGGTCCAAGCCTGACGAACGCTGTGACCTACCTCTTCAGGCCTCATCGGCTTGGAAAAAAAGCGGGCGTGGGGTTGCGCCCGCGCGGAGCGGCGCTGCGGAGCAGGACGCCGGGTAGGAGCTGTCGACGTCGCGGATGTACCTGGCGGCGGCCAGCGCCGCGCCGGTGCGCGGCGAACGCAGCCGAAATCGGGTAGCTCGCTGGCTGCGAAGTACCGGCGGCACAGGGCGGACGTCGACGTCACGGCAGCCCGCCCAGGCTCAGCAGCAGAACAGGATGAAGACCCGGTTGGTGAGCCAGCCGGAGGCGATGGTGCCGGTGACCTGGTGACCCTGCCAGTCGTTAGCGGACCGGGGCGGGCTTGCGGCCGGTGCCGGTGCCGGCCGGGGAACCGGCCGGGTCGTCGAGGGTCATCAGCCGGACCGCGCCGCAGAGCAGCACCAGGATCAGGCAGCCGAAGGTCAGCGCGAGCACCCAGGCCTGGTGCCGGTCGGTGCCGGCCAGCAGGCTGTGCAGCACCGCCAGGGTCCAGACCGGGTAGGCGACGGCGTGCAGTGTCCGCCAGAGCCGCGACCCGCGCGGTGAGGTGGCCAGCTTCCCCCGGGCCAGCCCCAGCGCCGCCACCGCGAGCAGCAGGTACGCCGCGATCGAGCCCAGGGCCACCGCGTTCGGCCGGTAGTGCGAGGCGAACGGCACCAGCACGCCAGCCAGGCTGACGTGGGACTTGGTGTCGAGCACGATGGTCGACACGTGCACCAGGATGAGCCCGAGGCCGAGCAGCGCCGCGGTCCGGTGCAGGTACTGGATCACGACCCGGGTCTCCGGCCGCACCGAACGCATCGACCCCAGCGCACCGCAGGCGGTGGCGACCGAGAGCGTCAGCAGCGCCGACAGCCCCGCCCCGCGCGCGGTGAACCAGAGGTCGTTGGCGTTCATGAGCCGTGACTGCTGCCCGCGGGTGGTTGGTTGAACTGGGGCTGCGAGACCTGCCCGCCGCCACCGAACGAGCCGTTGTCGCCGAAGGAGTCGTTGCCGAACGAGTTGCCCTGGTCGCCGGTGCCGCCGGAGACGGTGCCGCTGTTGGGGGTCGCGTAGCTGCGGGCGATCTTGGCGACGAACACCCCGGTCACCGCCACCGCCCCGACCACCAGCGCGGCGCTGGCCGCGACCGCCCGGTTCAGCACGCCGGCCTGGTTGGCGCTCATCGCGGTACCCCACTTTCGTTGCCCGTTGCTACCAGTTCACCCTGCCAGCGCGGGCTCTGCGCCGGGTTAAGCGATCCTGTGACCGAAATGAGTGCCAGCTGCTGCCATAGCGGGACGCAGCCGCCATATGCGGCAGGGCGGCTGCAGAATATCGTCTCAATCCCCGCGCCCCGGTGGAGCGCCCCACGGCCCGGACGCATAGTCGGATCACCATGACTCGATCACGCATCCGCACCAGCGTCCTGCCCCCGCTCGTCGCCCACCCGGCCCCGCCCACCACGACGACGGCGGGCGCGGAGGGCAACACCCGGCTCACCTCGACCACCGGCATGGTGCTGCTGGTGCTGCTGGCGGTCGAGGGGTTCACGGTGCTGAACGTGCGCGGCATGATCGGCCTGCACGTCTTCCTCGGCACCCTGCTGGTCGGCCCGGTCGTGCTGAAGGTCGCCGCCACGCTCTACCGATTCAGCCGGTACTACCTGCGCAATCTCGATTACGTCCGCAAGGGCCCGCCGCCGCTGCTGCTCCGGGTGCTGGGCCCGTTCGTGACGCTGTCCAGCCTCGCCCTGCTCGGCACCGGCCTGGGGCTGCTGGCGGTCCGGCCGGGCGAGGGGCTGCTGCTGACCGCGCACAAGGCCAGCTTCGTGATCTGGTTCGCGGTGATGACCGTGCACGTGCTCGGCCACGCCTGGGAGGCCGCGATCAACTCCCTGCGCGAGCTGCGGCAGCTCTCGCGCCGCCAGCTCCTCCGGCTGGCCGCGGTCGCCTGTGCCCTGGTGCTCGGCGTCGGGCTGGCCGCGGCGGTGTACCCGGCCGCGTCGAGCTGGACGCACCGGCCCGCCGACGCGGCCGAACACCACCGGCACTGACCCCTTTGGTACCGGCGCCTCGGGACCTCCGTCCCTGACCGGGGCGGGCAGCCGCCGGAGAGAGTGGACCGATCCGCAGGCGGGAACGGGGGTCGGGCAGATGAACAGGCTGGACGGGCGGGTGGCGCTGGTGACCGGCGGCGCGAACGGTATCGGCGAGGCGGTCGCCCGGCGGCTGTCCGCCGAGGGCGCCGCGGTGCTGGTCACCGACATCGAGGACGGCCCGGGCGGCGCGGTCGCCAAGCAGCTGGCCGAGCACGGTGGCCGGGCGAGCTACCTGCACCTGGACGTCACCTCGCCGGCCGAGTGGGCCGCCGCGGTGGCCACCGCGGTCGCCCAGTACGGCGGCCTGGACATCCTGGTGAACAACGCAGGCCTGGGCGACCTGTCCGCGATCGAGGACGTGTCGCTGGCGGAATGGCAGCGCACCATCGACATCGACCAGACCGGGGTGTTCCTCGGCATGCAGGCCGCCGCCGACGCGCTGGCCGCGTCCGGTCACGGATCGGTCGTCAACATCAGCTCGATCTTCGGCACCAGCGGCGGTTTCGGCACCTCGCCGGCCTACCACGCGGCCAAGGGCGCGGTGCGCACGCTGACCAAGAACGTCGCGGTGCACTGGGCCGAACGGGGGATCCGGGTGAACTCGGTGCACCCCGGCTTCATCGACACCAGGCTGCTGGCGCAGGTGCGCGGGACGCCGTTCGAGCAGCAGATGCTGGCCGAAACCCCGATGCGCCGGCTCGGCACCCCGGACGAGATCGCCGCCGGCGTGGCCTACCTAGCCGGCGACGACGCCTCGTTCGTCACCGGGCTCGAGCTCTACATCGACGGCGGGTACGCCGCCCGCTGACGCCTCAACCGTCCAGGGCATCCAGCGGGAAGTGCATCGAGACCACCACGTTCGGCAGGTCGACGATCTCGGAGATGTGCAGGTCGGCGGTGACGCTGGCCAGCAGGTAGGCGTCGACCGGGGCCAGGCCGGTGCGCCGCACCAGCTGCTCGACCAGCGAACGGGTGGCGTCCCGGGCGGCCTGCCAGAGGTCGGGCCCGATGCCGGTGGCGATCAGCGAGCGGCCGGCCCGGGATGCCCGGCCGTCGGTCTCGAGGATCGCGGTCGGGATCGAGTTTCCCTTGTCCACGCCGAGCCGAACGGTGACCACCGAACCGATCTCGACGCCGGTGCCGCAGACCTCGCCGTCGCCCATCGCCGCGTGCGTGTCACCGATCGAGAGCAGCCCGCCGGGCACCTGGACCGGCAACCGCAGCCGGGTGCCGGCGGTGACGTGCCGGATGTCCATGTTGCCGCCCGCCCGGTGCGGCGGCACCATCGGCAGCACCTCCGGGCCGGCCGGCGCCAGGCCGATGGTGCCGATCATCGGCACCGCCGGCAGTGTGAGGCCGGGCAGGAAGTCGACCCGGCCGTCCCGCACCGCCGACAGCCGCAGGTGCGCGTCCGGGAAGTCCTGTGCCAGCAGGCCGAAACCGGGGATGTTGGCCGTCCAGCCCCAGTCCGCCACCTCGACGTCGAGCACGTCGATCACCAGGGCGTCGCCGGGCTCGGCACCCTCGACCGCGATCGGGCCGGTGACCGGGTTGACCCGGCCGAAGTCGAGGGTGGCCAGGTCGGCGGCGGTGGACCGGCGGTCGAGTTGGCCACCGGAGGAGTTGGCCACCTCGACCGTGACCACCTCTCCCCCGGCCACCCGGGCGATCGGGGGGAGGGAGCTGTCCCAGGCGGTGTGCACCTGCGCGCGGGAGAGTCGCATGGCGATCATCCTGCCCGGTGCCGCCCGGACGGCGCACGCGGGCGTCCATCGCGACTCTTAGGAAATTAGACGGCATCAACGCTTGTAAGTTACGTCCCCGTAAAATACGGTCATCCCCGTCCGCACCTCTGCACCTACCTCCGGCCCGGCCGCCCGGCCCCGCCGGAGACGATCCGCCTGCCCGGCCGCTCGGTGGCGGCTGGCAGCGCTCTGCCCTCATCCCCCATCCCCCACCCGCGCCGGCACCGCGCCCCGCGACCGGCGACCGGCCCGGGCCGAACGGCAAGAAAGGCCTTTCATGCTGTCGATCAGCGACGATCACCTGGCTCCGATCCGCTCCGCCGTCGAGCGCAGTACCGACGGCGTCCGGCGCACCCTCGACCCCCGTGACCCCGGCGACGCCGCCGCGATCAGGGCGTTCCTGCAGCTGACCGGCAAGACCGAGCAGACCCACCCCGGCCTCTACGGCGATCTGGCCGCGGTGGCCGACGGCTCGGCCTCGGCCCCGGACGACGGCGGCCAGGTGCTCGACATCGTCGACAGCGGGCGGGATGCACAGGGCCGTGCCACCGCGCGGGTCTGGCACCAGGACCGCACCGGCGGCCACCTGTCCGGCAGCCTGGCGCTGGCCCTGGACGCCGACAGCGGCGCGCCGGTCGCGTTCGGCTACGCCAACCGGGTCGGTGGCGGCCTGGCGCCGGCCGCGACCCGCTCGGCCACCGCGGAGCCGGCCCCGGCAAACCTCACCACCATCGGCTTCGCCCACTCGCAGAGCACGCCGGACTCGGTGCCGGCCTTCAGCATGGTCAGCCAGACCGCGCCGGTCACCAGCACCGGCATGATCGACGCCAACGTGACCGCGCCGGTCTCGACCACCCATGCCTCGGTGCAGATCGGGCTCGGCCGGCCCAACCCCGGCAACGACCTCGACTACTTCTACAAGCAGGACACCAACGACCACCCGCAGCTGGTGGTGCCCTTCACCGGCACCGTGAACGTGCAGCAGCCGCTGGCCAACGTCGGTTCGGGCGGCCAGTTCACCTCGGGCCTGGTGGTGAGCACCCAGCTCTACTCGCTCAAGGGCGCCAGCTACATCGCGCACCTGAGCAGCCAGTCGCTGACCACCCAGATCACCGGCGACACCTCGACGAACGTGGTCACCTGGAGCTACCCCTACGACCCGGACGGCACCCCGGGCAACTACACCTCGCTGATGTACAACGGCCTGGATGCGGCCAACGACAGCACCACCGCGTTCTTCTTCTCGTTCCAGATCCCGGTCGACAACCCGGTGGTGCCGACCTTCGACTTCAACGTGTGCAGCTTCGACTGGCCGGAGCAGCCGTCGGTGAACTGCTACCAGATCCAGGACCTGCAGTTCTGGTGGCACTGCCTGGCCGAGGGCACCGAGGTGACCCTGGCCGACGGCAGCACGCTGCCGATCGAGCGGGTGGACAACACCGTCCGGGTGCGGACCGGCGACAACGGCTCGCTCGGCGTCGAGGCGACCACCCGGGGACTGCACAAGGCCGGTGCGCTGCGGCTGTCCACCCGGGACGGGCAGAGCCTGGTGCTCACCGCCGGGCACCCGGTCGGCACGCCGGACGGGCTGCGCCGCGCCGGTGACCTGGTAGCCGGCGACGAGGTGCTCACCGGACAGGGCAGCACGACCGTAGCCACGGTGGAATCCATCGACTACGACGGGGTGTTCGCCAACCTCAAACTGGTCGACGAGCAGGACCGGGCCCGTGGCCTGGGCGGGGCGGTGGGCACCTTCCTGGCGAACGGGATCGTGGTCGGCGACTTCGAGAGCATGGCCGCGCTGCACGAGCGCACCGTGCACTCGCTGGAGTACATGCGCGCCCGGATCCCCGAGCGCTACCACACCGACTACGCCAGCACGCTGGCCGACATCGCCCGGGACAACGCCCGCTACGGCGGCACGTTCTAGCCGCCGCCCCACCGACAAGCCGATCTGACGCCCCCAGGAGGAACGGCGATGGCCGCGTTCCAGTCAGTCCAGTACGTCGACCCGTTCGCGCCGCTGCCGGTCGGCGCGACCCAGGCCGGCGTGCAGGCCGCGCTGACCGGCGGGCCAGCCGGTCAGGTGGCCTACGCGCAGCTGCTGGCCAACCTCACCCCGATCGGCTACGGCACCGGGTCGACCAACACCTCGGTGCGGGTGCTGAACGCCGCGCCGCTGGCGGCCGGGCTGGCCTACCTGCTGCAGGTGCAGTTCGCCCCGGCCGGGCAGAACCCGGCCGACCTGGACTGGTCGAACCCGGCGGCGGTGATCAGCTCGCCCGTGGTCGCGCAGCAGGCCCGGCTGGTCTCGGCGCAGGTCTCCGGCACCGGGCTGGCGGTGACCTGGGAACCGGCGGCCGGGACGGCCATCGCGGGGGCGTTCGTGCAGCTGGTCGACCTGACCACGAACAACCTCACCAGCGGCTACTACCTCGGCGCGGCGCAGAGCGCGCCGATCACCGCGACCTTCACCGCCGGCCACAGCTACGGCCTGCGGATCAGCGCGGTGCAGCCGGTGGCCGGCGGCACGATGGGCAACTTCAGCGCGCCGTACACGATCGGGCCGCCGTCGGCGGTGCAGCCGGTGCCCACCACCGCGCCCGGGCTGACCCGGGTCGGCTGCGGGGACACCGGCCTGGTCGCGGCCTGGACCGCAGCCGCGGTGCCGGCCAATGCCGGCGCCCCCCGGTACGAGCTGCTGCTGCTCGACGGCGGGCAGCTGGTCAGCACGGCACCGGCAGGCAGCACCGGTGGCCAGCTGGCGACCGCCGAGCTGGCCGGCCTGACCAGCCCGCAGGTGGCCGCGCGCGCCAGCTACGGCAGCTTCACCGGGCCGGCCGGCGCCGGCGCTGCGGTGTACCCGCTGGCGCCGCAGGTCCTCGGGGTGAGCGTCGCCGGCACCAGCAGCGTCACCGTCACGGCGCAGCTGGCCGCGGCCGGGGCGCTGCCGGCCGGTGGCTCGCTGCTGGCCACCCTCTACAGCGACGGGGTGGCCGGGCCGACCCAGACCCTGTCGGCCGCGACCGGTTCGGTGACCTGGACCGGGATCACCGTCTCCGCCGGGGTGAGCTACGAGGTGGGCGTGGCGCTGCAGGTCAGCGCCGGTGGCGTGCAGAGCCTGGGTGCCGCCTCGGCCCGGCAGGCCGTCCCGCTGATCGCGCCGAGCGCCGTCTCGGCCGCCTACGACGGGCAGGCGGTCGTCGTCGACCTCACCTTCGCCACCGGCCAGCCGGTGGACGGCTACCAGGTCACGCTGACCGGCAGCGGCGGTGGCCAGCACCTGGTGCAGGCCGGCCCGCAGCTGCCGATCAGCTTCGCCGCGGACCTCGATCTCGGCCAGACCTGGACCGCGTCGGTGGTGCCGGTGCTGGGCATCGTGACCGCCCGCTCCGGCGGCGGCCAGCTCACCCTGCCGACTGTCACCGCGCCGAGCCTGAGCACGGTCGGCTACGACGGCAGCGCGCTCACCCTGCAGTGGACGGCCGCGGAGCTGCCCTACCTGACCGGCTACCGGGTCGCGGTCGCCGGCGGGCCGACCCTGGTGCTCGGCGGCGACCAGACCAGCTGCACGGTGCCGCTCACCCCGGCCCAGGCCGCGGCCGCGGCCGTGACCGTGACCGGGCTGTCGGCCCTGCGCGAGACCGCCGCGAGCACCTCGGTGCCGGTGGTCGCGAGCACCATCGAGGTCAGCTCGGTGACGGTCGGCAGCCAGGTGGTCGCCAGCTGGACCGCCACCCCGGCCCCGCCGGCCGTCCGGGCGGTGCTGCTGCTCGGCGGCGCGGTGATCGGCACCCTCACCGGGGCCACCGCGACCGGGGTCAGCTTCGCACCGCCCACCCCGGCCGGCCAGCCCTACACCCTGGTGGCCTACCCGGTCAGCGCCGACGGGGTGGCCACCGGGCCGGGCTCGGCACCGGTGCCGCTGATCCTCACCGCGCCGGTGCTCGAGTCGGGTCAGCTGTCCACCGGCGCGCTGTCGCTGCGCTGGCAACCCGGCAGCTCGTTCGGGGTGACCGGCTACCGGCTGACCGCCACCCCGACCACCGGCAACGCGGCCAGCCTGCTGGTCACCGGCACCGGCTACGACGGGCCGGCGCCGGCCGCCTTCGCCGCGCCGGGCACCCTCACCGTCACCCCGGTCGGCGACCGCTGCACCGGCCCGGCGGCCTCGGCCACCATCTCCGCGGCGGTCGCGGTGACCGGCGCCGGCTACGCCAACGGGCAGCTGAGCGTGACCGCGGACCTGGCCGCGGCCGGCGCCACCGACACCAGCTGGCTGGAGGTGCTGGTCAACGGCCAGCTGCTGGCCCGCCAGGTGCTCACCGGCCCGGCCCAGTCCCCGTTCACGGTGCCGGTCGCGCTGCCGCCGGGCAGCACCGCGACCACCCGGCTCAGCCTGGTCGGGCCCGGCACCCTGGCCCCACCGGCCACCCCGGCGGCGGTGCCCACCCTGGTGCCGGAGGTGATCGAGGCCGCCTACGACGGCAGCGCCCTGCACGTGAGCTGGCTGCCCACCGGCGAGACCGGGGTGGCCGGCTACCTGGTGTCGGTGGCCGGCACCGCGGCCGAGCCGGTGTACATGCCGGGCGCCGACAGCGCCGCCGCGGCGATCACGGTGAGCCTGAGCTACCCGTTCCCGGCCGGCGTCGCGGCCAGCGTCCGGGCGCTCACCGCCGCCCCGACCAGCACGCCGTGCGGCCAGGGCCAGCCGAGCCCGGGCCGGCTGCCGCGGCTGGCCGGCAGCCGGTACTCCGCCGCGGTCAGCGAGCCGGGCTACCCGCCGTACCTGTACCGGCGCGGGCAGTACCAGACGCTGGCCTCGGTGACCGGCCAGCCGATCGTGCTCTACCTGGCCAAGCCGTTCTCCGGGGTGGACAACCCGACCGTGCCTGCCTCCGGCTCGCCGGTCTTCCAGCTGGCCCCGGCGCCGGCCGGCTCCACGCTGCCGTACCAGCTGACGATGTCCGCCGAGGTCTGGACCAGCCTGGGCGCCAGCCCGGTGCGCAGCTCGCTGCGCGACAGCTACGACCAGTTCCTCAGCGACGTCGAGACGGCCGGCGTCACCCCGTGGGGCATCGGCCTGCTGCGGCAGCTGATCGCGCAGGCCATGCCGCAGACGTTCGAGGAGGTGCTGTACTACCGCTACGGCTACTGGCGCTCGGACAGCCTGCGGGTGGTCGACCTGACCCCGGGCACCCGGCTTCAGCTGTCCAACGCGCTCTACCAGGCCGTGGTCGGCGGGGCGAGCGAGAAGAACGGCTTCCTGGCGCTGGGCAACGAGACGCTCGACATCGTCGACGCCATCCCGCAGGGCGGCGCAGGCACCCTGCCGGCCGGCGCGGGCCGGATCCTCTCGGTGGACGCGCTGCTGTCGCTGATCTACCCGGGCAGCGGTTCGGCCCCGGCCGGCAGCCCGGTCGCCGCCGGCCCGCTGGACTTCTTCGCCGACGGCAACCGGCAGAGTTACTACCGACTGTTCTTCCCGGTCAGCTTCCCGGCGTCGGGCAGCACCGGCTCGACCGCGCTGACCAGCAACATCACCCTGGTCGGCACCACCAGCTGGGCCACCCTGACCTCGATCACCGCGCAGTACGCGGCCACCGGCACCTTCCCGACCGGGGTCAGCTACTTCGCCAGCTACTTCCGCGGCCGGTCCGGGCTGACGCCGCTGATCAACGTGAGCGTGCAGGGGGAATCCCGCTGGACGGCGCTCGGCACCAGCGTCCGGCAGGCGCTCACCTCGGTCGGGCTGGCGCCGTACTGGGCCGGCAGCGGCGGCACCGAGCTGAGCCTGCTGCGCGCCTCGGCGAACCTGTTCGGCTACCCGACCCCGGACGGCGGGCTGGCGCTCGAACCGGTGGACCTGACCGGCGCCGACCTGAACGGCCTGACCCCGCTGTACTGGCCGCTGGACATGCCGCTGGTCGGCGGCGACCAGCTCGGCCTGCGGCCGTCCAGCCCGGCGGTGCCGTGACCGGGTCCAGCACGTTCAGCCAGGCGACCGGCGACCCGCGGCTGTACTGGCTGGACGGCTCGACCTGGTCGGACGGTTCGGCCTCATCGGGCGGCGGCGGCTTCGGCCTGGTGCTGTTCCCCACCAGCACCGGGGCGCCGGCCACCCTCGACCTGGCGGCGAGCTTCACCGACTACCCCGGCTACTACGTCACGATCGCGGACCGGCCGGCGGAAGCTGGGGAAACTGCCTTCGTCGACGCGGTGCTGGAGCTCGGCGAGCGGCTCGGCCCGGCCCGGTTCCTGTGGCTGGCCGGGTCGCAGCCGACCCCGGACTGGCAGCGCCGGGCGGTCTACCTCGACCCGTCCACCGCAACCGTCGACCGGCCGACCGTCTTCACCGCCGGCCGCTACCGGGTGAGCGTCACCGCCGGCCAAATCGTGCGGCCCACCACCGACGGCTTCGCCTTCGACGCCAGCGGATTGGGCACGCTGCCGGCCTTCCAGCTGCTCACCGACGACAAGGCCTGGCCGGCGACCCAGGACGGCGCCAACGCCCTCTCGGCCAGCGGTGCCGCGGCCGGCACGTTCTGCCTGCAGCTCACCCTGGACGCCACCCCGGACCCGGACGGCGTCGGCGACTATGCCGTGCTGGACGTGGGATTCCGCTACGGCCTGCCCGATCCGACCGACCCGAACGGCATGCTGCTCGCCTCGCTGCACTACCCGCTCTTCCGGGGCGCGGCGGCCGCCCCGGTGCCGATGGCGCTGGGCTTCGATCCGATCGGGGTGCTGGATCCGGCCCGGACGCTGCTGCGCTACCCGAGCACCCCGGCCGCGCAGGCCAGCCACTTCACCGGCCAGCTCGGCTACCCGGTACGCATCGCCGCCGACGCCGCCGACCCCGCGGTGCCGGCCGGGCTGGCCTTCCACCGCACGCCACGCTCGACCGCCGAGACCCCGGACGACGACCCGCTCTACCTCGCCCCGATCGGACCGTACACGCTCACCGTCGACGCCGCCGCCGGCGCGGTGACCCCGGCGGCCCGGCTGACCGGCGGCATCTCCGGCAGCGAGTACTTCGGCTTCTCCAGCGGCGCGGCGGTGCCGATCACCTTCACCGCGTCCCAGCCGGCGTACGCGCCCGGCTTCCCGCCGGCACCCGGCTCCCGGTCGGACGAGCCGGTGCCGCTCACCACGGCCGCGACCACCGCCTACGCCCTGGTCGGGCCGCCGGCCGGCGGCCAGGCGTGGTATTTCGCGCAGCCCGACGGCGGGGCGTTCTTCCACGTCCGGCAGGGGGATTCGGCCGCGCTGGTGCCGTACCTGGAGCTGCTCGAACTGGTCGCCGGGACGGTCGCCGGCACCGGCACCGGCTACCCGCTGGTGCCCTACGCCGGCGCGGACGGGGACCTGGCGCTGATGCAGGCACTGGAGTCGCAGGTGCTCAGCCCGCTGCGCCGGGCCGCGCTCGGCGAGGCGCCGCCCGAGCTGCTGCTCGCGGCGGAGGCGGCCGCGGCCCCCACCCAGGCCACTACCCCGCAGGGCCTGCTGGCCACCTTCGTCGACTCCACCTGGACGTCGCTGGAGCTCTCCCCCGCCGCGACCGGCACCGTGCTGCCCCGGCTGGCGTTCAACACCCCCAGCGCGACCTTCCGCAGCGCGCTGCAGAGCAACCAGCTGTTCCTGGTGGCGGCCGATCCCGAGGAACTGCAGGCCAATTCCGACTTCAACTACTGGATCACCGACGCGGTGCTGGGCGACCTGGCCCGGCTCTCCGGCGCGCAGGCGGTGCCGGCCGAGGTGATCGCGCTGCTCGACACGCAGGCCAGGACGCCGCAGACCTCGCTGGCCGGCTTCACCGCGATGCTCGACGCGGTGCTGACCGGGCCGAACGCGCAGTACCGCGACACCGTCACCCGGTACGCGATGTACTTCGAGCTGGACGTGGAGGGCTGGCGCTTCCGGCTCTCCCCCTCGCTCTGGCGCGACCAGGTCAGCCACCCGCCGGTGCTGATCGTCAAGTACGCCGACGGCAGCCTGTACGACTTCGTGCAGAACACCGACGCCTGGGCGTGGCCGGCGGTGGCCACCCTGGACGGCTCGATCACCGCCACCCAGACGCTGCTGAACTCGATCCTCGACTCGGCCATCGCCGAGGTCCGCCAGCTGGGCACCGCCAGCAACCTCTGGGCATTCGTCACCGAGATCGCGCTCAACCCGTCCTGGACCGGGGTGCTCATGCTGAACGCGAACGTGCCGTTCAGCTCGGTGCCGCCGGAACTGGCCGGGCTGGCCGCCGGCATCCAGGGCGACCAGTTCCGGGCGCACCACGTGGGCATCACCGTCACGCCGGTCAGCCTGGACGAGGCCGACCGGACGCTGGCCCAGGAGCACAGCTCGGTCTTCGGCCTGATCGACTACTCCGACCCGGCCGACATCGCCCACATCGACGGCGAGTTCGACTTCAAGGTGCTGCTGCTGCAGGTGCTGTTCGCCAACTCCGCGGTGGCGAACTTCGCCGGCCGGATCGAGCTGTTCGTCAACCGGCTGTTCGGCGAGCCGGTCACGCTCTACAACACCACCCACTACAACAACCTGATCCTCGACGGCACCTACCAGCGGCAGGGCGGCAGCGGGCACTACGTCTTCGCCAGCACCGAGGTGAGCGTCTTCGGCTCCAGCAGCGCCGGCCAGGGCGGCAGCAGCGAGCAGGTGGTGCTGCTGAGCACCGAGATCGACCAGGCCCAGTTCGTCACCGCCAGCCGCGACACCGCGACCGATGAGCTGCTGCACAACCGGATCCTGCTGCAGGGCAGGCTGCGGTTCGCCGCGCTGCGCGGCTTCGACGCCTTCTCCTTCGGCCCGGTGACGGACCGGGCCGGGGTGCAGTTGGCCGACGGGTTCCTGGTGTTCAGCGGCGCCTCGGTCGACATGGACTCGCCGATCAACGCCCCGGAGGACCGGACGTTCCGGTTCAACCTCGACGAGATCTCCTTCGACCCGGCGGCCAGCCGGGCCCGGCCGACCAGCTTCCTGCAGCGGTTCCCGCTCCGGGTCTCGGGGCTGGTCCAGGGCACCGCGGCGCAGCCGCCGCGCCAGCTCGGCTACCTGCCGCTGGCCACCCCGCTCGCCCAGCCCGGCCTGTCCGGGCCGTGGTTCGGCCTGCTCTACTCGGTCGACCTGGGCACCCTCGGCGCGCTGTCGTCGGCACCCGCGCTGTCCGCGGTGATCCTGGCCGCCTGGTCACCGGCCGGCGCCCAGCACCAGGTGAACGTCGGGCTGAAGCTGCCCGGGGTGGAGAGCGCCCGCGCGCTGCTGCCGGTGCAGGGGGTGCTCGACCTCGGCTTCGCCGGCATCGACCTGACCGCGGACGGGGCCACCGCGAACCCACCGGATCCGGCGTACGTGCTGCGGTTCCGCGACTTCTACCTGCGCTTGTTCGGCTGGAAGTTCCCGCCCGGGCAGAACACCATCGCGCTGTTCGGCAACCCCGATGCCGCCAGCCAGAACATCGCCACCGACCGCGGCGCACTCGGCTGGTACGCCGCGTACGCGAAGAAGGAGTGACGGGTGCCCAGCGTCAAGGTGTGCCTCTGGAACATCCAGAACTTCGGCCAGCCGTCGGGCAAGTACGACGGCACCGGCGTCAACAACGCGCTGCGCAACCGGTTCGTGGCGCGCTTCATCGTGCGTAACAACATCGACGTGGTGATGATCCAGGAGGTGCTGCCGGGAGCCGAGAACGCCCTCGCCGACCTCACCGCCAAGCTGCGCGCGCTGTGCCCGGTCGGCCAGCGGGACTGGGCGTACAGCTTCTGCGGCAGCGCGATCCGCAACGACGACGTCGACGTCGTGACCGACGAGGACGACCTGATCGACCGCACCGGCGCCCGCTCGGAGTGCTACGGCGTGCTCTGGCGGACCCGCCGGACCCGGTTCACCATGATCGAGGGCATCTACCAGATCGCGCACGGCACCACGATCCACCAGCAGTCGCCGCTGAACATCAGCCAGCTCGGCCGGCCGACCGGCAACATGACCGACGACCTCGGCGCCGAGACCTTCGGCGCGACCGGCGGCTTCACCCGGGACAACGTGTTCCCCTGGGAGTACGACGAGATGAACGACGACTACGACCTGCTCGACCACTGGCCGCAGCTGGGCTACCCGCGCACCTCGATCGTGGATGCCCGGCGACCGAGCTGGTCGCGCTCCCGGCGGCCGGCCTACGTGGTGATCAAGCTCGACGACGCCTTCGACACGCTCTGCCCGATCGCCGCCTACCACGCACCCAGCAATCAGCAGATGGCCAGCTGGGGTGCCTACCAGGCCGGCCTGGCCCGCGAACTGTACGTGGTGGACGGGGTGAACGACGACGACGAGCCGGAGCCGGACGAGGACCCGGTGCTGACCGACGCCGGTTTCTTCGGCGGCGACTTCAACTACTCGGTGGAGCAGGCCGCCTGGCCCGACGCCTACCGCTACTTCGTAGACGCCCGCTCGCACACCGCCGCGGCCGGGGCCTACCTGACCCCGGTACCGCCGCCGACCGATGCCGCGCCGGACCGGCGGACCACCGTGCAGATCGTCACCGGCGCCGCGCACAACGTCCCGATCGTCAGCGCCAACACCGACGACTACCTGCGCTACAAGATCGATCTCGGCTTCCACCGCTCGATCGACACCATCGCCGGCGAGCGGGTCGACCTGCTGACCGAGATCATGAACAACCCCGGCGGCTACTACAACGACCCGCTGGTGCAGGCCGAGGCGTATATGGCGCACGTCGAGGGGCAGATCAACAACCCGTTCAACCCCTACCAGGAACGGCTGGCCGTCACCGGGCCGGAGTACTACAAGCCGAAGAAGGTCGGCCGGCGCACCGTCTACACCTGGTGCCCGCTGATCTGCGGTGCCTGGGGCGGCACGTTCACCAACTGGGCGACCAGCCGCGCCCAGTTCGGCGCGCACAACATCACCGACGCCCGCCGGGCCGCGGAGTACATCCACATCTTCGTCTCCGACCACCTGCCGCTGGTCGCCACCATCAACTTCTGAGGCGACGAGATGAACATCCGCGACCTGTACGCCGCCCTGCAGCCGTTCGGCGACCCCGCGGCCGGCACCCTGGTCGTGCCCGCCACCGCGGTCACCGGCTGGCCGGCGGTGCACGCACTGCTGGTGGCCGCGCTGGCCGGGCAGACCCTGACCGTCACCGGCATCGCCAGCTTCCCCGGCGTGCCGACCAGCAACGCGATCAGCTACCAGGGCGACGCGACCCTGTTCCCCTGGACCACCGGCGAGCAGGCGGTGCTGCCGGTGACGGCCACCTTCAGCGTCGACCAGGCCGGCGAGCCGCAACTGCTGGTGCGCGCCGAGGTGCCGCCCGGCTGGACGCTGCCGGACAGCCTGGCCGGGCTGGAGGCCACCGAGCTGGCCAGCGTGGTCTTCACCGCCGGGGTGTTCGCGCTGACCAGCCAGCCGGTCACGGTGCCGGACTTCGTCGCCCCGGTGCAGCCGTTCATCGGCTTCACCGGCAGCCTCGATGCCAGCGGGCCGTTCGCGGTCGGCACCGTGCTGCTGCCCACCCCGGGCAGCCGGACCGTCACCGGCACCGTGTCGCTCACCGCCGGGGCGATGCCGGTGATCGCGCTCGGCCCGGCCGTGAGCGCGCCGGTGACGCTGGCCGGCATCGCGTTCGAGTTCGGCGCGGCACTGACGACCGAATACCAGCAGCTGCCCTACTACGACCCGGCCGATCCGGGCGTCACCACGGTCACCCGGCCGTTCTCCTCGGCCCGGCTGATGGCGACCCTGGCCTTCGGCGCGGGCCCGGCGCTGGCGCTGTCGATGCCGGTGCTGCCGGCCAGCGACTTCTACCCGCTGGCGGTCGGCCAGGCCGCGAAGCCGCTGTCGTCGTGGGCGGATCTCGACTCGCTCACCGGCGGCATCGACCTCGGCGCGCTGATCCCGCCGGAGGTGCCGGCGCCGCAGTCGCTGGTGCTACGCCGGCTGGAACTGACCCTGTACTACCCGGACGGGGCCACCCTGCCGGCGGTCAGCGCGATCGACCTCGACGTGCTGATGGACCTCGGCGAGTGGGAGCTGCTGCCGAACGGCATCCTCACCGTGCAGCGGGTGGGCGCGGCGATGACGGTGCTCTTCGACGAGTCCGGCAGCTCGACCGCCACCGGCCGGCTCTACACCGACTTCGCGATCGTCGAGGAGATCGCGATGACCGCGGCGATGAGCCTGCCGCAGCTGGTGCTCACCGCCGGCCTGCAGCCGGGCATGACGGTGTCGGTGGAATCGCTGATGGAATCGGTGCTCACCAAGCTCACCGGGCACAGCTACGCCCCGCCGGTCGAGATGGAGATCTCCCGGCTGGACCTGTCGGTGGACGTGCCCAACCGCTCGTTCGGCTTCGGCACCGACATCCTCACCGACTGGAGCATCGCGTTCGGCGAGGCCAACGGCGGCGCGCTGATCACCTTGAGCTTCCAGGGGATCAGCTTCGACATCGACTACGACGGGCAGCTGCTGCAGGCGGTGCTGGTGGCCTACGCCGGCATCAACGAGGGCCGGTTCTACTTCGGCGCGACCTCGCCGGGCGACGGGGTCGGCTGGGCGTTCGGCGGCGGGCTGCTGCCCGGCAGCACGCTGAGCGTGACCCACCTGCTGCTGAACTTCATGTACCCCGGCGGCGACATCCCGGGCGGCGCGTACGGCATCCCGGACCTGGTGATCGACCGGCTGGAGGCCACCCTGGCCACCGACGCGACGAACACCCCGTCGGAGTACACCTTCGAGGGCGGGCTGACCACGTCGTGGAACTTCGCGGTCTTCCCGGGCGGCCTGACCCTGGTGCTGAGTGCCGCGGTGAGCCTGCACGGCACCCGGGGATCGGCCGGGCCGGTGTCACCGCGGCTGGCGCTGCCCGGCAGCACGCTGCTGCCGGCCGCGGTCGCGGCGGCCGGCCCGGTAGCCGACGACGCGCCGTGGCAGATCGCAGGCTCGGTGCGCGGCACGGTCAGCCTGTTCAACCTGCTGATCTCGGCGGGGTACGAGTTCTCGCCGCAGAACTCCGCGCTGACCTTCGGCATCTGGTACAAGCAGCGCGGCATCCAGGCGACGCTCACCCAGCGGCCGGATCCGGTGTCCGGCGCCAGCCAGACCATCCTGACGATCCGGCTCGGCGACCTGTCGCTCGGCGAGATCCTGGACTACCTGATCAGCCTGGCGGTGCCCGGCGAGACCCGGCGGCTGAGCACCCCGTGGGACGTTCTCTACCAGATCAACTTCACCAACCTGTCGCTCACGGTCAACCTCACCACCTCCGAGGTGGCGCTGGAGTACGCCGTCGGGCTCGACCTCGGCTTCGCCGAGTTCACCTCGATCGGGCTGCGCTACCTGAGCGTGAACGGCGAGGGCCGGGTGCTGATCGAGCTGACCGGCCAGTTCCTCGGCCAGCCGTTCGGCGGTGACGACGGCGAGCCGCTGTCCTGGGACGTGGTCAACGGCGACGCGCCGAGCGTGCCGGGCAAGGGCGGCAGCCTGCTCGACCTGCGCTACGTCGGCTTCGGCCAGCACCTGGCGCTGCCCGAGCCGGTCGCCGAGCTGGACACCGTGGAGAAGGTGCTGGCCTCGCTGCGGACGGCCATGCAGCCGGTCTCGGGCACCGGCAACCCGCTGACCGACCCGGCCACCGCGTCGCTGCGCTACGACGGCAACAGCAACTGGCTGTTCGGCCTGGACGCCACCATCCTCGACACCGTCTCGCTGTCGGCGGTGTTCTTCGATCCCACCCTCTACGGCGGGGTGATCGCGCTGGCCGGCGAGCGGGCCGGCGGCCTGGCCGGGCTGCGGTTCGAGCTGCTCTACCGCAAGATCACCGAGGACATCGGCGAGCTGTCGGCCGACCTGCGGGTGCCCGACCTGTTCCGGCACCTGGAGTTCGGGGAGGTGTCGGTGACGCTCGGGCTGATCCACGTCGACATCTACACCAACGGCAACTTCCGCGTCGATCTCGGGTTCCCGCACAACCAGGACTTCGCCAACTCCTTCGCCGTCGAGGTGTTCCCGTTCGTCGGCGAGGGCGGCTTCTACTTCGCCTACCTGACCGGCGCGACCTCCGAACGGGTCCCGCAGATCACCAACGGCACCTTTTCACCGGTCATCGAGGCCGGCCTGGGGCTGGCGATCGGGCTCGGCAAGGACTTTCAGGCCGGGCCGCTGAAGGCGGGCCTGAAGGTCGAGGTGTACGGCATCTTCGAGGGGGTCTTCGCCCCGTTCAACCCGTACGACAAGGCCTCCGGCACCGACAACTACTACTGGATCTCCGGCGTGGCCGGCATCGTCGGCACCCTGTACGGCAGCGTCGACTTCGTCGTCATCAAGGCCGAGGTGAGCATCGTCGCGCGGGCCCAGGTCAGCTTCGTGCTGGAGGCGCACCGGCCGTCGCTGATCGAGCTGAAGATGTCGGTCACCGCGAAGGCGAAGCTGAAGATCCTCTTCGTCACGGTGCATTTCAGCTTCTCCTTCGAGCTGAAGGAGAGCTTCGTGCTCGGCTCGGCCAGCGCCACCCCGTGGGTGGTCGGCGGCAGCAGCCAGCGATCGGCTGGCCGGGCCACGCTGGCCGGTGCCCGCCGGCTGGCCGGCGCGCCGGACCTGCCCCGGCTGCGCCAGCAGCGCGGCCAGCTGCCGGTGCGGCCGCTGAGCCGGCTGCGCTACGCGCGGCTGGAACTGCCCTCGCTGCTCGCCGAGCCCGCCTACCGCAGCCGGCACCAGGCGGGGCTGCTGGCCGGGCGCGGACAGCTGCCCCGGCTCGCGGCGACCGTGCCGACGGCCGCCCCCTGGCCGCCGGTCGCGGTGTTCGGCGCCGGCACCCCGCGCACCGCGCGGCTGCAGTTCGTGCCGATGTTCACCGTCGCCGACCCGAGCACGCTCTACGGCCCCGAGGCGACAGCGAGCGAGGATCGCAGCGAGCGACAGCGAGCGAGGACCGGAACGAGCGCGGAGCCGAGCACCGAAGCCGCCGAGGCGACAGCGAGCGAGGATCGCAGCGAGCGACAGCGAGCGAGGACCGGAGAGGAGCCGGGCAACCAGCTGCAGATCGTGCTGGGCTTCGTCGCCGAGAACGCCGCCGACCCGCAGGCGCACGGCGCGGACGAGCTGCTGGCCGGTCCCGCGCTGGGCCGGCTGAGCACCGACGGCGTGCACCACCTCACCGAGGACGGCAGCACGCCGCTGGCCACCCTGGCCGAGGCGTTCCTGCGCTGGGCCGCCCAGGCCGGCGCGGGCAAGGCCGGCGCGGACGAGATCAGCCTGCTGGCGCTGGAGGATCTGCTGGCCGAGGTGGCCGATCCCGCGTTCAGCCAGGCCACGTTCGGCTATGAGAACCTGGCCGGCTTCCTCACCGACAGCCTGCACCTGCAGGTCGTCGGCTACCCGACCGGCGAGCAGCCGACCGACACCAGCGGCACCTTCGTCGCGCTGCCGCCGGACCTGGTGGCGACGGTGGCCAGCGGGCAGAGCAGCACCACCCGCACCTACACCGACTACCAGCCGGTCAGCACCGGCTACGCCACCAACCTGGCCGCGTACTTCACCCAGCTGCTCACCGACACCGGCGCGGCACCGGCCGCCGAACCGGTCGCCGCCACCGACAACGTGACTGTTGTCCGAACAGACGACGGACAGCTGGCGGACAGCATGGCCGAGCTGATCTTCGGCGAGTACTTCGCGGTGCTGACCCAGGCCGTGCTGCAGGCCGGCGTCGCACTGTTGCAGAGCTACCCGGTCAGCTACCCGGACGAGGACGGCCCGAGCCTGGACGCCCTGGCGGCGGGCTTCGGCAGCCTGACCGCGACCGTCCGGCTCGGCCGCGGCCAGCGGCTGGTCGACCTGGCCGGCCACACCGGGCACCACCCGGCCCGGCTGGCCGCTGCCAACCCCGCGGCAAGTCCGGCGGCGAACCTGGCCGCCGGCGGTGACCAGGTGGACCTGCCGGTCGAGGTCACCCCGCTGTCGATAGCCGAGGACAACCGGGACGCGCCGCTGGCCACCGGCCTGACGATCGCGATGCCGACCCTGCCGTACCAGGTACGGTCGGGGCAGAGCCTCGACACGGTGGCCGCCGCGGTGCCGTTCGCCACCCCCGCCCTCACCGGGGCGGCGGTCGGGACGACCAGCCAGGACCTGGCCGGCCTGCTGCGGGCGGGTGCCGACCTGCAGATCCCGTCGTTCACGTACCAGCCGCTGCCGGGCGACACCGAGCATCTGCTCGACGCGCTGCTGGCCGTGCGCAACCTCGGCGTCACCGGCATCGCCCACCTGGACTGGTACGAGCAGGCGATCTCCACGCTCAACCCGGAGGTGACCGACTGGACGGCACCGACCGGCACGGTGCAGGTGCCCCGGGCCTACCTGGACAGCACCGGCACCGGCTACCCGGTGCACCCGGGCGACACGCTGGCCCGGATCGCCGGTACCCAGGCGCTCTACCAGGCGATGGACAACACCGTCGACCCGGTTCTGTCCGGCCCGGTGACGGTGCCGGCGCTGACCCACCCGATCGTCGCCGGCGACACCTTCGCCGGCCTGGTCACCGACTTCCCGGGGCTGACGCTGGAACCCCTGGTCTCCGCGAACACGGCCGCGGCCGTGCTCACCCCGCTGGCGGTGCTCCGGCTGCCGGCCTTCACCGCGACCCTGCCGGGCGGGCAGTCGCTGGCGAGCCTGGCCGCGAGCTACGACCTGAGCCTGGCCGACCTGGTCGACGTCGTCGAGGGCATCCCGGCGATCTTCGCCGGCGGCACCGCGCTGACCGTCACCGACGTGCCGTCCCGCAGCGTGGACGAGCTGGTCACCGACCTCACCACCACCGCGCAGCTGACCACCATCGCCGGGCAGCTGTCGAACTTCCTCGCCCACGGCCTGCGCGCTCCCGCCCCGGCCGACGCCACCTTCACCGACCTCACCCCGGAGCAGGTCGCCGACGGCGATTTCACCGGCGACCTCTACGGGATCCCGGACCTGCTCGGGCAGCAGTTCGCCTGGCCCGATCAGGCGGTGCCTGTGCAGATCACGCTGACCCAGGTCGCCAGCGGCTGGCTGAGCCTGGCCGACGCGGTCACCGGCGGCGCGGCCACCGAGGTCACCGGGCAGCTGCGTGCGGCCAACCCGCGGCTGGCCGGCGGCGGGCCGGTCCGCGACCGGCAGATCCTGGTCACCGGCACCGTCGACCAGCTCGACCTGACGGTGGACGAGGCGAGCTTCGGCGACCAGTTGCCGGCCACCACGATCACCCTGGACGCGTCGCCGGCCACCCCGCTGAGCTACGCCGCCGTGACCCCGGTGCACTACAACTTCCAGGTGACCCAGCACTGGCAGGCGGCGGTCCGGCCGAGCCTGCCGGACGCCCCGGCCGAGGCCGCCCCCGGCGAGCCGAGCCTGTGGCCGCTGCCGGTCAACCTGCAGCCGCTGGCCGGCGGGCCGGGCAGCTACCAGCTGGCCGCGGTGCCGCTGACCGCGCCGCCGGGCACCGAGGGCACCCCGCTGAGCAGTTACAGCTGGGCGGTCACCATCGGCTTCGCGATCAACCGGGTGGCCAACCCGAACGACCCGGCCGACACCGCGACGCCGGGCTCCGGCTCACCGCTGTCCAGCCCCTGGCTGGACGGGCTCTACCTGGTCTCCGGGGCACCGGCCGAGGACGCCGACCGGCTCTACCAGCTGTGGACGTACCTGGCCGGCGGTTCCGACACCGGCACCCTCTACCTGCTCTACCCGCCGAATGCGACCTCGGCCACGCCGCTGGGCTACGCCTCGGACGCGGTCGACCCGGCCGGCACCGTGCTGCTCAAGACCAACCTCACCACGGTCACCCGGGACCCCGGGCTGCGCGCCGCGGCGGTGCCATCGGCCAGCACCTACAGCGCCCCGATCACCGACGCGGCGAGCTTCCTCAGCCTGCTCTGGCAGGCCTCGGTGGTCACCGAGGGCGGCTTCTACCTGCGCTACGACGCCGGCGGCGCCGGCCTGCCGGACGCGATGTTCGACGAGACCGGTCGCGGCACCCTGCAGGTGCTCTGCCTGCTGGCCGGCCAGGCCGGCGCGAGCACGCCGGGCGGCCCGCTGCTGGCGGTGAACAACGTCGCGGTGGTGGCCGACAACGTCGACGCCTCGGCGGTGCAGCTCTACGCCGAGCGCACCGACGCCGGCGCGCCGACCAGCACGGTCGCCACGGTGCCGCCGGGCTCGGTGGGCTTCGAGCTGCAGCGGGTGGACCCGGCGCCGGCGGCCGGCACCGACCCGACCCCGGCCCAGCTCGCCGGCATGCTCTACAGCCTGCTCGGCTACCGCATCGAGCCGGGCAGCGGCTTCACCGCCAGCAACGAGGCCGTCCCGCAGAACCCCGACGACGGCGCTACCGCCGGCGAGCTGAGCTACCGGCAGGTGCTCAGCGTCTACCGCCGGGCGGTCGCCGATTCCCAGGTGGCGCAGGCCAATCCGTGGCTGCCACCGGCCACGTCCGACCCGTACGCGGGCATCTCGGCCAGCAGCGCCGCTCAGCTTTCGTTCGCGATGCACGATGTGTTCGGCAACCAGGCGATCGTCGCCGACCCGATCGGAGGCATCCCGTTGCCGGACCGGTACACCGACCGGGTGGCGGGCCTGACCGACTGGCCCGGCACCACCTGGTCGTACACGGTCGCCGGCCTCACACCGGCCGCGGTGCTGCGGGTCGACGGCGCGCTGCAGTCGGCGAACTACCTGCCCGCGCCGGGGCTGTCGTCCGAACGGGCGCTGCGCTCGGCCAGCGCGCACTCGGTGAAGCTGGCCGCCGCGCTCTACCAGCTGCGCCGGCCGAACGTCACGGTCACCGTGACCACCCCGCTGGCCGATGGGCCGGTGACGGTGTCGTCCGCGCCGTTGGTCGGCTACCTGGCCGGGGCGTACGCGTTCACCAGCCAGCTGGCCGGGCTCGCCATCCGGACCCACCAGGTGACCGAGGGGCAACTGCTCTCGGCGGTGGCGAGCGGCTACTCGGTGGCGGCCGAGACGCTGCTCTCGGACAACGCCGAGCGGGCGGTCAGCGCGCTGTTCGCGGGCGCGGTGCGGCTGCCCCGGTACGGGCAGGTCAAGCACGGCGAGACCCTGGATGCCTTCGCCAGCCGGTTCGGGCTGGCCCCGTCCGCGCTGCTCGGCAGCTGGGGCAACGGGGCGGCGCCGGTGCCGGCCGGCACCGACCTGGTGATCCCGGCGACCACCGGTGCCGTGGTGGCCGGCTGGTCGCTGGCGCAGTACGCGGCCCAGTCGCAGTGCACGCCGGGCGACCTGGCCCGGGCCAACGCCGCGGTGCCGGGGCTGATCGCCGACGGGGTCGGGCTGCGGGTGGGGGGCGTGCTGGTGAACACCGCCGGTGCGACGTTCACCTCGCTGGTCGGCACCTTCGCCGGGCTCGGGGTGACCACCACCGAGGAGCAGATCGCGGTCGCCAACCAGGACGTCACCGGCATCTTCGCCACCGACCTCGCCACCTACGCGGTGGACCGGCGGCTGCTGCCGGCCGCGGCCACCGTCGATGCCCTGGTGGCGTCGCTGTTCGGCGGCGAGCTGGCCACGTTCTGCGGCCTGAACGGCAGCCTGCCCGGCCTGCTCCGGCAGGACACCCGGCTGCAGGTGGCCCTCGACACGCTCACCGCGCCGGACGACCCGCTGCGGCACTTCCTCGACCAGACGGCCGGGATCAGCCTGGCCGACTTCGCCGCGGCGAACCTCGACAGCGTGCTGGCCACCGGGGTGGTGCTGCTGCTGCCGGCGCTGCTCGACCCGACCATGCTGGCCGGCGTTCCGTACGGCATCCAGGCCGACCGGACCCTGCACCAGGTGGCGACGCTGTTCGGCACCACCAGCGAGCTGCTCGGCGAGCAGAACCAGGACCTGCCCGGGGTGTTCGTGCCGGACCAGCCCGTGACGGTGCCCGGCTACGGCACCGTGCAGACCGGGCTGGACGACTCGCTGGCGAGCCTGCGGCTGGCCTTCCCGGCCGGGGCGCAGCCGAGCCTGGCCGAGCTGATCGCGGCGATCGCCGACCAGGCCGGGCTGCTGCGCCCGGGTGCGGTGCTGGTCTGCCCGGCGCCGGCCGCCGGAACCGGTGCCGACCCGACGACGCTGACCGCGGTGGCGACGGCGTTGCTGACCGCGGCCGACGCGGTGCTGCTGGCCAAGTGCAACGCGGCGCTGGCCGGTTTCCTCTCCCCCGGCGCGCAGTTCTCACTCGGCGGGCAGACGTTCACGGTCGGCGCCGAGCAGACCCTGGCGAATACCTTCAGCCTGGTCAACCCGCTGCTCACCGCGCCGCTGGCCTACGACGCGTTCCTGGCCGCGCTGGTCGACCAGCCGATCGTCGCCCCGGCCAGCCGGGTGCTGCTGCCGCCGGTCGCGGCCGCCGTCACGGCGGCGCTGCCAGAGCTGCCGCCGGTCACCGACGTGCTGACCGAGCTGACCTGCGCGGTGACGGTGAACCGGCCGGCCGACGAGATCGCCGACGAGTTCGCCGACGTGCCCGAGGTGCAGCGGGCGACCAGCTCGGTCACCCCGGCCACCACCGGTGAGCCGGCCACCCTCACCGCGTTCGCGAGCGCGCTGGCCACCGCGTACTCCGGCCAGCTGTGGCTGGGCACCGCGTCGGCGGGCGGCCTCGGCCAGCAGCAGCAGTTCCTGGTGCGGTTCGGCTCGCCGGACGGGCAGCCGCCGGGCAATGCGATCCGGGCGGTCGGCCTGGGCGGGCAGGCCAGCTTCCTGGGGCTGCCGCCGCTTGCGAACAGCCTGATCTCGCGGACCGCGGACGTGCGCCGGTACGTGCCGGCCGGCGACCCGCCGTTCAGCACCGACAGCCAGACGCTGATGTTCTCCTCGGTCGACGTCACCGACTGGGCCCGCGACCTGCTCGCCACCCTCGACCTGGCGCTGTCGCCCAGCTACGCCTCGGCCGGCTACCTGGCCACCAGCGACGGCGCGGCCGGGTCGGCGGAGTTCGACGCGCTGGTGGCGGCGAAATCGGTGCTGGCCGGCAAGATCGCCGCGCAGCTGGCCCCGATCGAGGAGGGTGACGCCGCGCTCGACGCGACCACCGCCGCCGGGGCGCTGGAGCAGCTGCTGCGGGTGAACCTGTCGGCCGGCTACGACACCGACGCGGTGGTGCAGGTCGCCTCGACCGTGCAGGCGAGCTTCGGCAGCACCGGGGCGGACGCGGGCGGGCACCGGCTGGCCGGCGCCGCGCTGGCGAACACCGTTGCGCTGTCGACCAGTTCGACGCTGCAGCAGCAGGCCGACCGGTTCACCGTCTCGGTGCAGGCTGTGGTCGAGCTGCTGTCGGCCACCACCAACGTGCTGGCCACCGGCACCGTGCTGCGGCTGGGTGAGGCCGAGTGGACGATCGCCGAGCACGACAGCCTGTCGACCGGCATCTCGACGCTGGGCACCACGCCGGCGGTCTTCGCCAGCACGTTCGCCGGCACCGCGCCACTGTTTCGCGACGGGGTGGCGCTGACCGTCGACGGCTTCACCGCGACGGCCGCCCTCGGTGACACGCTCGGCACGCTGGCCGACGCGCTGGACGTGGACGTGGTGTACCTGGCGATCGCGAACGAGGACCAGGCCGGCCTGCTCACCGGCACCGTGTACCTGCGCGGGGCGCCGGTGACCATCACCGAGCAGACCTCCAGCCTGACCGGGCTGGCGGCCGCAGCCGGGGTGCCGGTGCCGGTGCTGGCCGGGCTGATCGCCGACCAGGCGGTGGTGACGGTCGGCGCGGTGCTGCACGTGGTGCGCTGGGTGCCGGAATACAGCCTGACCACCGGCAAGCTCGACCTCGACGAGGCCAGCGGGACGGTGACCCTGCTGCTCAGCCTGAAGAATCGGGCGCAGTACCGGCGGCTGTTCCTGAACCTCGGCTTCTCCATCACCGCGCTGGAGTACGCGATCTTCGACGCCGAGTACGTCGAGGGCTACCAGACCTCGCGCTGGCTGCACCTGGTCAACCCGCTGCCCGCCACCCCGGCCGAGCTGGGCGGGGCGGTGGTCGACACGCACATCGGCCAGCTCGACATTCCGATCGCGCTGCGCGCCTATCCGGTGACGCCCCGGCTGGTGAACCAGAGCGCGGCGGCGACCTACACCGCGGCCGAGATCGAGGCGACCGGGCCGGTCGGCGAGCGGATCGCCAAGGTCCAGGCCTGGACGTACGCGGCCGGTTTCGAGCTGCAGCTGGCCGCGCAGGACACCGCCCGCGTGACGGTCGGCTTCAACTACGCCGCGCCGCAGGCCCGGGCGCTGGCCGCGACCACCGACCCGTTCCCGGTGCTGGCCGAGTGGTCGAGCAACGCGGCGGCGATCAAGGCCGACCTGGCGACGCTGGTCGGCCAGGCCGGCGGGGTGACCGTGACGCCCGGGCAGTCGGCGGTGGCCGCGCTGGCCGAGCTCGCGACCAACCTGGCGGCGACCTGGGGCTTCGTCCCCGCGACGCCGGTCACCGCGGACCCGGCGGACGACCTGATCGCCGCCGAGGCCTACAGCTGGCAGCTGCAGACCCGGATGCGATCCGGCGACCACGGCGAGCAACTGCTCTCGGCGCTGGTGCTGGTGCGCGAGCCGGGCACCGACACCTGGGGGCCGGGCGGGGAGATTCCGGCGCTGGCCTATGTGGATTCCGCCGGCGTGACGCGGCCGCTGACGCCGCCTTCGACACCGATCGGCACCGTTGCGCAGAGCCTGACGTACACCTTCGCCGAGGACGTGCCGGCCGGCGAGCGGCTGGTGTACGTGATCTCCTACGCCGGCCTCAACGTGGTGACGTACCAGAACGCGCGGGCGAGTTTGTCCATCAGCCGCAACCAGAACCTCGCGCCGGGGGCGGTGACCAGTGAGCCGTTCGTGTACCGGACTCCGGAGCTGACCTTCACCAACCTGGCGGTGCCAGGGCTGCTGTGGGACGAGGGCATCGTCTTCGGCTCGGGAGCGGCGGCTGGATTGCCGGCTGCGCTGACGACCCTGTTCGGCCTGGTGCTCGGCACCCCGCCGACCGCGGCGGCGGTGACCCAGAAACTCGCCGGCAACTACGGGTACCGGCTGGCGCCGCCGGACGGGCCGCTCTCCCCCACCGACCTGGTGTCGCTGACGCCGATGTTCTACCGGCCGACGTTCGGCTACACCGACGCGGTGCCGGCCGACACCGGGGCGGCGGTGGACGACTGGCTGGCCGAGCACCCGCCGGCGCCGGGCAACCTGGCGTTCCTCAGCCTCGACCTGCAGCTCTTCTCCTCGGTCAACGCCGACCGGGTGCAGCCGCTGGTCCGGTTCGCCCGGCTGTACTACCAGCTCACCGGGTAGCACACATGCGCACCTGTGGGCGATCACTCCGGTATTCCGCTGCGGTCTGACAGCAACGGTTGTGGTTGCGCACCTGGCTTCGGCAGGGGAGAGCATCCCGTCCATGCCAAACCGGCCTCAGAACCGGAACGCGAGTCAACCCTTCAGGGCGGCAGTTCACGCGCTAAATGACTGATGCGCCGCACCTTCGCAGGTAGCCAGATGCTGGTTACACATCGAATTCCGACGCCTCACTGGTCCAGCCGATTCATCGAATATCTCACCGAAAACGCAAAGATCGACCGCAAGTTCATTCGACGGCAGCGATCTCCGTAAGAACAGCGGAAATACCATTTTCCAATCGAAGAAAGTAAGCAAGATTGAGTCCGTCCAGACCAACCACCCGTCGCCGTATAGTCCGCAGCGTTACTGGATCGATCTCTGCGAGCTGCACGCTATCGAACAAAGATTCGCGTGAAAGCAACCTGACCACCGCCCCGCGGCAGGGGGCCGTAGCATCTACGGTCAACCAGCTCGCGGCGAGATAGTCCTCGACATCGATGTCGTACCTCGCCAGCGGATGAGGACGGTACGAAGCGGATTCATCCGCTCCGATCGGGCTACGCACAAAGGTATCAAACATACATTCAGCCAAGCGTTCCCAGTCTCGATGGGGCTCTTCGTCCGAATAGTTGATCCTAGCGCTCTCCGCAATCGGCAAGAGCGCCAACAATGCAGCACGAAAATTTCCAAATAGATCATCAATGGATGCGTTGTAGACGTCAGCCGTTTCCATTTCGACCCCACAATTCTGCGATCCAGTCGAGGTGCTCCTGCGTAGGGGCCATCTTCCGACCCTCTCCGGCAACGAACCCCTGCCCGGGAATCACCGGCTTCGCCCGGTCGGGTGTGATATCCATAATCACCCTCCCCTGGTCATCAGTGATGAAAATTCGTCCACGGCTCGCGCCCCGAACCACCGCATTCTTTGGCCCAACAAAGTTCTTGACACCCGAACCACTGCGACCAGCGCCGCCAAACTGGAAGGTCTTATCCTCCTGCGGTACCGAGACTTTAGCGGCCTCCGCCTCCCCAACGTTCGCGGCGGCAGTTTCGCCCACCACGTCTACGACGCTGCCGGCTCCTTCGCTGGCGGCCCTGGCAGCCGCGGCGACCAAGGTACTTGCCTTGATCACGCCGCCGACGAAGAAGACATCGCTGACCAGGGCCACCGCAGCACTGAGGCAACTTCCAGCGCTCGGGCTCGCGATGCAGTTGCGGACCTGGTTGTAGCCGATCAGGGTGCAGGCGAACGACATCCAACCGCAGTAGTTCTTCGGCCCGGGCGGCGGGTGCATGACGTCGTACAGGCTGACCGTCTCGGTCTTGACGCACTTCCAGCCGACGTGGCACATGCGCCCGACGTGCACCTGGTAGCTGATCATCACCTGCTTCGTGTCGATGGTGGCGATCGGGTCAGACCAGCCGTCGCTGGGATTCCACTTCGGCGCCGGATGGGTGCAGCTCGGGCAGGTGTGGTGGTTGCCCCAGTCGCCGGCGTCGGTGTCGTCCTTGTCGCCGGCCGGCTTCAGACCACTCGGGTCGGTCAGCGTCACCGGGTTGTCGTTGGCGTAGCTGTAGCCGTTGTCCTGCTGCGGCGACGCCGGATCCAGCACCGGGTCGGCGGTGACGAACCGGCCCAGAATCGGGTCGTAGTCGCGCGCCCCGAGGTGCGTCAGCCCGGTCAGCGATGTCGTCGGCTGGTCGAGGAAATCACGATTGTCGATCCACGAGACCGTCCCCGGATCGCGCGGTCTGCCGAACGGGTCGTCGTGGCGGCGCGTCACGGTCCCGGCCGAGGTCACAGCAACCGTGACCGTCACCGTCCCGTTCCGATCGGTGTCCAGCCAGAAACCACTGGAACCGGTCCGCTCCGCGACGGGCGTGCCCGAGGCCGAGGTGTAGATCCTGATACCGGTGGCCGTGCTCGCTCCGGTATTGCGGTGCAACTGGCTGTCGCCGAGGTAGGCCGTCGTTCCCGTCGGATCGGTCTGCAGCAGCAGGCTGCCGTCCGCGTCATAGACGTTGCTCTGGCTCTGCGTTCCGGCAGTGACAGCGTCGAGCATTCCGTCCGGCGTGTAGCTCAGCCTCTCACCGGGCCGTGTCGTGGTGTCGCCTGCCGGATCTGCCGCGTAGGAGTCCGTCGTGGTGGCGGGGACGCCGTTGCTGGACGTATGCGTGACCGAGATCGGGATGTGCGGCTGTGCCACGCCCGCGCCAGGCGCCGGGTAGATGGAGGTATCGGTGAGGTTCGGCGCGCCCGCGGTGGTGCCGTACCGGACGATCGATGTACGGTCTCCCAGCGCGTCGTAGTGATAGGCCTGCCAGTACGGCGCCGGGCCACCGAGGTTGGCGCTGCTGGCCGGCTGGCTGCCGCACTGGCCGGCGGCCGTCCCGGCCCAGGCGAGGGTCAGCCGCTGCAGGTAGTCGTAGCCGAAGCACTGCGCGTCCACCGCCTGGCCCGAAGGGCTGTCCGTCGCGGAGGTGACGTCACCGGAGTTGTCGTAGGTGTAGACCCGATCCGCGACGGTGCTCGAGGCCGTTCCGGCCGTGTCGACGTCCTTGATCTCGGTGATCGCGCCGGTGGCCTGGTCGTACCCATAGGTGGAGTAGTTGTTCGTCGGTCCCGGCCGGAGGTACTGCGCGAGCTGGCCGATGTGGGTGTAGGCGGTCCCGGTGAGATAGGCACCGGCCCCGTTGGTGCCGCCCGTCAGCGCCGTGTTGTGCCCCAGCACCGAGTAGCTGTAGGTCAGGGTTTCGCCGATCAGATTCGCCTCGGCCTGATCCTTCTGGCTGGTCAGCTGACCGTCGGGGCCGTAGGTGAAAGTGGTGTTGTACGTCCCGGCCAGCGGACCCGTCGTGGTCGTCGCGGGGATCGTCACCGATGACCCGGTGACTCGGTAGTCGGCGTCGTAGCCGATAACCGCCTTGGTGTACGCCGTGCCCAGGGTGCCCGCGACCGAGCCGACGTAGCGCGTGGACGAGGCAGGTTGGCCCTTGACCTGAACGCCGGCGATCACCGGGTCGTAGCTCCAGGCCGCCAGTTGCGGTCCGCTGGTGCTGCCGGAGAACTCACCGGTCTTCCGATCCAGCGCGTCGTAGGAAAACGCAAGCGTCACCGGGGTCGCCGGCTGCCCGTTGACCGTCACCCGAGCGGCGGTGTCCACCGTGGTGAGCCGGCCAGCGTCGTCGTAGTGGTCGGTCGTCGTGCCGGTATCCGGATCGGTCGAGACCTGCAGCTGCCCCAGGGTGTCGTAGTGCCAGGTCCAGTTGTCGAGGCCTGCGTCGGTCATGCCGATCCGGCGATTGGCGTGGTCATAGGTGTAGCTCGTCGTATCCGCGATGCCGGCGGGCGTCGGTCCGTGGTACTGCAGCAGCTTCGTCTCGTTGCCGCGCGCATCGGTGTAGGTCGACGTTGCCGTGCCGCCGGCCGGGGGCGTCACGTCCACGTGGTCGCCGTCGTAGCTGTAGCTGGTGTGGAACCGTTCGATCCCCAGCGATACCAGCGTGGTCTTGGTGACCTGCCCGGCCCCGTCGTAGGTGGTCTGGGTCTGGGACGGGATCTGCTGCTGGGACTGCGGGATGAACAGCGTGCCAGACGGGTTGATCTGGTTGGCCCAGTAGGCAGCGTTACTGACGATCGGCTGGCTGGCGTTGTCGTACTGGGTGTCGGTGACGATCGTGCCGCCACCTTCGGACGGCTGCTGCGTCTGGCGCTGCCGGAACAACCCGTCGTAGATGGTGTAGCTGGTGCTGGTGCCGCCGGAGTTCACCGCCGCGGTCGACACGTAGGACGGGGCCGTGTTCGAGACCACGTAGTTGTAGCTGACCGTCGGTGACGACGTGATCGGCCGGTCCGGCAGCCAGACCTGACTCCGCCGGCCGAGCGGATCGTAGGTGATCGTGGTGACCTTCCCGTTCGGATCGGTTACGGTCAGCGGCTCGTTCCAGGCGGCCTGGTAGGTCGTCGTACTCGTCCAGCCCAGGGTGTTGGTGACGGACATGCTGCTCAACGGCCCGCCGCTCGCCGGGACGTAACTCGTGCTCGTCGTGCGGTTGCTGCCGGTGCGCGGATCGGTGACGGTCCTCGGCCGGCCGAGTGCGTCGTACGTCGTCACCGAGTTGGTGAGCCAGTTCGGGGTGGAACCGGTGTAGGACTTGACGGCCTGCACCTGGGTGGCGTCGCCCTTGGTCGGGGCCGCACCCCACGCAGCGCTGTCGTAGCTGGTGCGGATGTCGGAGATCGCGTCGTCGGGCAAGGTCGGAGCCTGGCTGCAGGTCCGGCCGACGATCGCCACCTCGTCCGGGTAGTTCATCAACCAGGCAGCGGTGTTGTCGGCGTAGCCGGTCGTCGTGCACCTGTCGTCGGAGGCCGTCGAGGTGTCGCCCAGGTCGTCGACCGTCGTCACCCGGCCATAGCTGTCGTGGCCATACTTCGTCTCGGTCACCCGATCGCCGCCGGCCGCCAGGGCGGTCCGGGTGACCGTGTCGCCCTCCCCGAGGTGGCGGGCGGTGTGAGTGCCGTCGTCCGCGGTGACCGCCGACGCCCACGGGGTGTTGATGGTGTTCGAGATCCGGTCGCCGTTGAGCCCGTTGGTGACGGTCTCCTCCCGCACCTGGCCGGCCAGCCAGAGCGAGTCCGGCACGCTCGACGTGTCGGAGGCACTGACCGCCACCGACTTCGTTCCCCCGGACGGCCCCGCCCGGTCACCGTCCAGCCCCTGGTAGTAGGTGTCCACCGTCGTCTGCTGCTGACTGGGGTGGTTCAGGTCGCCGTGCCGTACCCGCACCTGGGAGTAGCCGGCCCAGATCGACCAGGTCCGTTGGCTGTCCGGCGTGAACGGGGAGTTGTCGTAGCGCCAGCCCGGTGTGCCGAGGTAGTCGTAGAACGTCTCGTCGGTGCTCGCGGTGTCCGAGGTGGTCGGGTTGGCGTTGACCTGGGTGACCACGTACTTGTGGAACCAGTCGGACTGGGCCGGCTGCGGCGGTGTCACCTGCGGGGTCCACCACTGCTGGAAGCAGCGCATGGTGTCGGTCTGCGGCGTCGGCAGGTTGGTGGGCGTGCACTCCGGCGCCGAGTAGCTGACGGTCGTCTTTCCGCCCGCCTCACCCGTGATCGTCAGCAATCGAGACTTGTTCAGCGGGGCGAGGCCGTCGGTGACCCACACCCGGTTCTGCAGCGAGGTGCTGGCAAAGGTGATCGTCGGCAGGGTCATGGAACCGCCGACCAGGCCAGTATGACCGATCGCGGACAGCCACAGCGCCGCGCTGGTGCCGTCGCCGGGATCCGGGAAGGTGTGGCTCAGCTGCCACGACTCGACATCGGTGTAGGTGCTGCCGCTCAGCAGCTGGGTGTGCACCCTGGCCAGCATCGTGGTGCTGAAGAAGGTCGGTGAGTAGAGCCCGGTGCAGGGCGCCGCGGTGCAGTTCTGGTCCCACGGGACGTCCGGCCAGTTGGCGGGGTGCGCGCTGTCGCAGTTGGTCGTGCTCACGCAACGGTTCGCCTGGTCGAAGACCACCCGCTGCGGCGCGAGGCTGCTCAGCTCGCTGCCGGCGCGCATGCCGTAGTCGATGCGCGCCAGGCTTCCACCGCGGACGTAGGAGGTCGCGTTGGAATCGGTTGCGTTCTGGGCGTAGTGGTTCGTCTCGGCGTTGTAGTAGAACGCCTCCGAGTTGCCGTGCGGGTCGACCACGTAGTCGAGGTTCCACCGCCAGGCCTGGGTGAGCGCCTCGGTTGCGAACGTTCCGGTGTACCCCGGCTCACCGGGGTTGTTGCCGTACACCGGAACGGTCCATGTCGAGTTGGTCGTCGCCTTACCGGTGGTCCAGCCGGGCAGCTGATTCCGGCCGAAATAGTACTGGGTCCCGTCCGGGGTGGTGAGCAGCCAGCAGTCGTTGTCGTAGGTCCCGTTCTGGCAACTCGTCAGGTGCTGGATCCGGGTGTTGTCGTCCCCTTCGAGCTTCCAGGCACCGCTGGTGCCGTCCTTGACCATCGTGCCGGAATGGCCGGACAGGGACAGGCTGGCGTTGTCCGTCTTCCAACATTCGTCGCCGGAACTGGGCATCCCGTCCTGGGAGCAGGAGGCATACGACCGTTGGATGAAGCCCGCTGCGCCCAGCGACCACCCTTCGCCGACCGTACTCGGCTGGTTGTTCGTCGAGCCGGTCTCGCCGTCGACCGAACCAGAGTCGTAGTTGACCGAGACCTCGGGTGCCGGCCCGGCGGCTGGCGGCGGCACCCGCATGGCATCCGACCAGGTGAAGCTGCCCGTCTGGTCCGACACCTGCCAGGACGAGCTCGCGGCAAGCGGGGTGGCGGCGAAGTTACCGGTGCCGGTGTTCGAGATCGGCCCGGCAGTGGCGGTGAATACGGTCGCCGCGGCGGCTGCCTGCGCACGGAAGATCGTCGTGTGGGAGCTGTCGACCGTGGTGCGCAACGGGCTCCGGCCGGCGCCGACCTGCTGGGCCCACCGGACCCGTCCGGCGTAATCCGCGCCGAACTGGCTGCCGAGGGCCGCCTGGCCGATCCGGACGAGCACCGGTGCCGGCGCCGTGCGGCCGTCCTTGCGGGTGAGCGTGATCGTCAGCGGATCATGCGTGGACCTTCCCGCGGACACCGAGAGCTGGACCCTGCCGACCGCGCCCGCCGTCCCTGCCGCGAGCTCGATACCCGGTTCCGCCTGCCGCCAGGCCCCCCGGCCAGTGACCGCGGGTCGCGCACCGGCGATCGCGGTCGGCCTCGACGTCAGATCCACCGTCCAGACCCCGCTCCGCAGCGCCTGCGAGGCGGCCGCCGCCGAGTGGCCGATGGCGCCGACCGTTGGAGAACCTGCCCGGCTGATGAGGGAGTGGCCCGGCACCGGCCGGCCGAGGAACGGCTGGGGCGCGCCGGCGGGTGCAGCTCCGACGACATGCGGATATGCCACGGCGCTGAGTCCGGACAGCACGACCGCCAGGGAGATGGCGGGAACGACGCTGCGGCGGAGCAGTCTCATGTTGATGCCTTTCACCGGGAATCGGGCTCGACTCACTGACAGGAGTACCTGTCGCCGAATGAGCTGACGCACTGGAAGAACGGCGCGTTGGAGGGCCCCGCCTGCATCGCGTTCCCCAGTTCCACGCTGTCCGAGAGGCTCTGCACGACGATGGGCGACTCGACGGCACCCGACCACCAGTCGGTCACCGCGGAGTTCCACCAGGCACGACCCACCACGAACTGGCCGCTGGCCACTGTGGCAGTGGGCAGATGGCTCGCGGTGGCGGCCACGGCGCCGTTCAGGTAGAGCCGAACGTTGTGGTTGACGGGATCCCATTCGCCGGCGACGAAGGTCCACGAGTTCAGCTGCACCGAACCCGCTGCACTGGTCGCGCAGTCGTTGGAGCTGGTTCCGTTCGGCATGCACATCCGCCAGACGGCATTCGGTGCCTGCGATCCGGTTGCCCCGCTGCCGGCGTAGTACTGGAGCTGGACGCCGGAGGCTCCGGTCGCCGAGGTGCCGGTGCTGTCGGTCGACAGGGCGCTGTAGTACCGCGCCTGGGTTCCCTGCGGATACACCCAGGCCGCCACCGTGAACGGCTTGGCGATGTCGAGCAGGTAGGGAGCGGTCGCCACGCTGGAGGAGCCGTTGAAGGTCAGCACGCTGGAACTGCTGGTCGGCCGGAGTGCCTGGCCGGTGGACCACCCGACAGCCGGGTTCAGGCTGAGCTGAGCCGGAGCGGCGGTGGCCTCATCCGGCAGCGACGTGGGCATCGGGCTGCCGCTCGCGGTGTCCGTCCGCCACGCGTGGCCCTGCTCGAAGTCCGCGACGTCTCCCTGGAGGCCGTCGAACTCCTTGCCCGTGGCGCTGCTCGACTGGCCGTTCTGGTCGGTCGCCGTCGAGACGTTGCCCGCCGCGTCCACACCGGCCACCCACAGGGTGGCGGTGAGGTCGATCGGCGCAACGGTCACTGTCGCGCTTCCCGACGCGTCGGCGCAGGCGATCGCGGCTCCGTTCGAGAACGAGCCGCATGCCGGCAGCACATAACCGGGTCCGACCGACTGCACCGGGACCGGCGGTGACGGTGCAGTCTGATTCGTCGCCGTCCACCAGTAGATGAATCGGCTCACGTGGTCGGCCGGGTTCGAGGTCAGGGTCACCTGGACCGGGCTGCCCACCTGGGTCGGCGTCGGCTGCCCGCTGGCGAGCGCGACCCCGGGCAGCGACGGCGAGGTGTCGTCGATCGTCGCCTCGCAGTGGCTGGAGTCCGGCCCCTTCACCCCGCGGTTGTCCGTGGCCCACAGCTGCCACAGGAACGACGTGCCGTTGGGCAGGGTGTTCGCGGGGATGGTGAAACCGACCATGCCGCCGGAGTTCGAGATCACCCCGGTCTTGGCGGCGTAGTACTGCGTCTTCAGGTCAAGGCTCAGCACCTGCAGCGTCCCGTAGACGGTGTCGCCACTGTCGGGGTCGGAGATGTGCCCCTGCACGGTGAGCGGGTAGCCGTTGTTCATCAGCGGCCGCGCGGAGCCGGTGACACACGGTGCCTGCGGCTGGGTGAACGAGAGGCTGGTGGGCTGACCCGGTGGGTTGTTGTAGTCGATGACGAGCTTGGCCGTGCTGGAGAACTTCTTCCAGCCGTAGACGTCGGCCTCGTCGTGGGCCCGCAATTCGAGGTTGATGACGGGAGATGACCTGCCCGCCGCTCGTTGGACTGCTGCTGTCGCGTCGAATCCGACCGCATGACCGGGGCATGCCGAGCTGTAGCCGTACCCGACGTTCGCCGTAGCGACCAGGCTCGATGCGATGGTGCGGGTGTCCCAGGTGGTGGACGGCGTCGGTGCGCTGACGGTCCACAGGTCCACCTGCCGGCCGGCGCAGGAGAACGAGTAGACCTCGGTCGTGTCGAAGTGTGCGGACTTGATCGCCGCGCCCGCGACGCCGGCCGTGTTCATCTGCCAGTACGACCTGGTCGTGTGGTCCCGGCCGTCGTCACTGGCGCCCGTGTCGACGAAACCGACGTGCTGGTAGCTGTCGGAGGCGCCGGCGTCCTTCCAGTAGGCGGTATCCGGGTAGGCCGAATCGACGAAACCCCAGCCGGCATTGCCACCCGTCCAGGTCGGGTCGAGGTAGACCGGAAAGGTCAGGTCTGAGGCCTGCAGGACGTTCGACGCGTCGACGATGACCTGCGCATCCGAGATCGTGCCCTGGACCGGGGCCGGCACCCCGAGATCTCCCGGTCCGGCCACGGACGCGCCCTGGGACGACGAATCCCACCAGGTCGCCGCAGCCGCGACCAGCTGGGCGGCGCCGTCGGGCGCGGCCGCGACGGCGGCGCCACCTGCTGCGGGGCTGGTGGCCAGGGCGCCATCGCTCAGGCCGAACGACAGCTCGCGCAGCGCAGGGTTGGCCGCGGCCTCGGCGTCCCTGACGACCAGGACCTCCGCCATCCCGGTGGCGGTGGCGGTCAGGCTGAGATCCACGCCGGGCAGGACGTCGGGATAGGTGGCTGTGTCACCGGCGACCACGGGCGCAGGCAGCGCGCCTGCCTGCCAGGACTCGGACAACCACTGGCCGGACGGCGCCTGGACCTGGACCAGCGGACCGGAACCGCCGGCGGAGAACCTGACCGGGACGGCCGCTGCAACCGGAATGAGCATCCCCGCGTCCCGCACCAGACTCCGGTCCGTCACGACCCACTGATCACCCCGCCTGACCCGGACCGGCTGGGCGGAGACGGTCATCGTGAACGATCCGTCGGGGTGGGCGACCGCCAGGTTCGTCTCCGTCGTGGCGTCGTCGATCGTCACGTCGTGGCCATAGTGCTCTGCGATGGCTGCTGCGGTGCCGTCGTCCGCAGCCGATGCGCCATCGACCGGCGTGGATCGAGCTTCGGTGCCCGCAGCCGACGCTGCCGGCATCGGGCCGGTCACCTGGACCAGGACGAGAGCGGACAGGACGAGCAGGCATAGCCGCGAACGCATGTGGATCCCCCGTAGTCGGCAGCGGCTGACCGCCTTGCCGAACTGATGTGAAATAACGGTAAATGCATGCCTGGACAGGGTCAAGCAGGTTTCGGGCGAATCACACCCCTTCAGGCGCCAGCCACGGGGGCGGGTAATCCGGCGCGGCCACGGCCACCCGTCACCGGCTGTCCGTTCCCAGTCGCGTGCTATATCGTCCCTTTTGCCGGATTATCCCCGTGCCCGGCAGAGGAGCGTTCCCATGCCCGTCCCCACCCGTCGCGCGCTGGCCGCGCTGCTCGGCACCGGCCTGGCCGCCGGCTGCCTGGTCGCCACCGCAGCCACCCCCGCGCTGGCCGCCAACAACCCGAACGCGGCCACCCTGGCGTTCAACTCGATGTCGGAGGGGCAGCGGGTCGGGCAGCTGTTCATGGTGGGCACGCCGGCCAACAGCGTCAGCAGCCAGACCGTCACCGACATCCAGAGCTACCACGTCGGCAACGTGATCCTCACCGGGCGCAGCTCGGCCGGGGTCGCGGCCACGGCCGCGGTGAGCGCGTCGCTGCAGGCCAAGGCCGACGGCCCGTCGACCGCCGGGGTACCGCTGTTCATCTCCACCGACCAGGAGGGCGGCAACGTCCAGGTGCTCTCGGGCAGCGGGTTCTCCACCATCCCGACCGCGCTCACCCAGGGCGGCTACTCGACCAGCACGCTGCGCGCCGACGCCCAGACCTGGGGCACGCAGCTGAAGTCGGCCGGCGTGAACGTGAACCTGGCACCGGTGCTCGACACGGTGCCGAGCGCGGCGTTCGCCCCGTCGAACAAGCCGATCGGCTACTACCAGCGCGAGTACGGCTACGACCCGACCACGGTGTCGAACGAGGGCGGGGCGTTCGCGCAGGGCATGGCCGACGCCGGCATCGACGCGACCGTCAAGCACTTCCCCGGGCTCGGCCGGGTCACCGCGAACACCGACACCAGCTCGGGCGTGACCGACAGCCAGGCCACCCGGTACGACTCCTACGTCACCCCGTTCGCCAACGCGGTCAAGGCCGGGGCGCCCTTCCTGATGGTGTCACTGGCGTACTACTCCAAGATCGACGCGGCCAATCCGGCGGCGTTCTCGCCGACCGTGATCGGCGGCATGGTCCGCGGCGACCTCGGCTTCAACGGCGTGGTCATCAGCGACAGCCTCGGCGCCACCCAGGTGTCGTCGTGGGCGCCGGCCGATCGGGCGATCAACTTCTTCGACGCCGGCGGCGACATGGCGCTGATGAACGACCCGTCGCTGCTGCCGGCGATGTACAACGCCGTGCTGGCAAAGGCGAATTCTGACTCGACGTTCAAGTCGAAGATCGACGCCTCCGCGATGCGGGTGCTGACCGCCAAGCAGAACCGCGGCCTGCTCGGCCAGGGCATGGACGTCTCCAGCGCGCAGGGCACCGTCGATTGGCAGGCCGCGTACAACAACGGGGCGCGGTTCGCCTACGTCAAGGCGACCGAGGGGACGACGTACACCAACCCGTCGTTCGCCTCGCAGTACAACGGGTCCTACAACATCGGCATGATCCGCGGCGCGTACCACTTCGCGCACCCGGACGGCTCGACCGGCACCGCGCAGGCCGACTACTTCCTGGCGCACGGCGGTGGCTGGTCAGCCGACGGCAAGACGCTGCCGCCGGCGCTCTCGCTGCAGAACAACCCGAGCGGCGCGCAGTGCTACGGGCTCACCACGGCCGGAATGGTCAGCTGGATCAAGGCATTCTCGAACGAGATGTTCCTCAAGACGAACAAGTACCCGATGATCACCACGTCGTTCTCGTGGTGGAGCACCTGCACCGGCAACTCCAACGCGTTCGCCACGACGAACCCGTTCTGGCTGGACAGCTTCACCTCGTCGCCGCCGTCCTCCATTCCGGCCGGCACCGCGACCTGGACCATGTGGCAGAGCGCCACGTCCGGCGTCTTCCCCGGCGGGCAGGACCAGTTCAACGGCTCGTGGGCGCAGCTGCAGGCGCTGGCCACCAACCACGACTGATCTCTGACTCGAACGACACGGCGCCCGCTGCGGTTTCGCAGCGGGCGCCGTGCTGTTCGTCAGGCCAAACGCAGCCGTTCGACCGGCTCCTCGATCAGCCGACCGAACGATCCCATGCCCCGGCCGTCACTTCGGGATCCGACAGGTCCGCGAGGTCGACGCCGAACCGTTTCAGGTCGATCGCTGTCACGACCACAGGCGTCGCCATCGCATCCTGCGCCAGACGACGACGCACATACTCGGCTCGCGAGACGCCGAGCTTCGCCGCCCGGGCATCGATCGCGGCCAGCACCTCGTCAGGAGAATCGCGCATCAAGTCATCGCCCACTGTGGCCTCCGTACCTAGTGATGCCACACGGCCCGGTGAACTGGTGCACCAGTTCACCGGGCCGTTCGGCGGAAGCGTCGGTACTAGCTGGCGGTCTCCGACCGCCGACGACGACCTGCGGTGGTGAGGACGAGCCCGGCCGCGGTGATCAGCGTCGCCCAGCCGGCGACGCGCAGGACCTGGCTGCCGGTGAAGGCCAATCCGCCGGCGCTGGAGCCGGAGCCGCTGGAGCCGGAGCCACTAGAACCGGAGCCGGTGCCACCCGCGGCGGTGGCGGCGACGACCGGCATCCGGATCAGCCGGGTGCGGCCGGCCGGGTCGACGCCCGAGGCCACCACGTTGTGCTTGCCGGCCTCGAGAGTCGCCGGGATGGTGACCGGCAGCCGGAAGTTGCCGTGCGCATCGGTGACCGCGGTACCCAGCACCTGCGGGCTGCTGTAGAGGATCACGGTGATGCTGGAGAACGGCAGGAACCCGGTGCCGACCACGGTGATGCGCTGGTTCGGCGAGAGGGTGCTCAGCACGCCCACGGTGGTGGTGAGGGTGGTCGGCGCGCCGGTCGGGGCACTGCTCGGGACGGTGGGCGACTCGGCCGTGACCGGGTTGGACGCCTCGGACGGCTGCGAGTCACCGGCGGCCGAGTGCGCCACCACCGTGTAGTCGTAGAGGATGCCGGCGGTGGCCCCGATGATGCAGCTGGTGTCGGTGATGGAGCCGGTGCTGCAGGTCGCCGGGCCCGGGTGGGCGTAGACGGTGTAGCCGGTGGTGGTGCCGGTGGCCGACTGGGTCCAGTGGACGGTCACCCCGGCGTCGCCCGGGGTGGCGGTCGGCGCGTCCGGCGTGGCGGGCACCGTGGTGACGGTGAACGACTCAGACGCGGGCCCGGTGCCGACGCCATTCACCGCCCGGACCAGCACGGCGTGGCTGCTGCCCGGTTCGAGGCCACCGATGGTGCCGGTGACGGTGCCACCGTTGGCGGTGGTGTCCAGGGTGAGCCAGGTGGCGCCACCGTCCAGTGAGTACTGGTAGCCGGTGATGGCCGAGCCGTGGGCATCCGGTGCCGGGAAGCTGACGGTGACGCTGGTCGCGGCCGGCGTGGTGTTGATCCCGGACGGGGCGGCCGGCGGACCCTGCGGCGTCACAGCCGCGGAGGAGGCCGATTGGCCCGAGTTTCCAACGGCGTTCGTGGCGTGCACGGTGAAGGTGTAGCCGGTGCCGTCGGTGAGGCCGGTGACGGTGCACGGGCTGCCGGGGCACGTGGCGCTGGCGCCGCCCGGGCTGGCGGTCACGGTGTAGGAGGTGATCGCCGAGCCTCCGTTGTCGATCGGGTCGGTGAAGCTCACCGTGGCCGTGCCCTGGCCGGCGACCGCGCTGACGTTGGTGGGCACGCCCGGCGTGGTGGCCGGGGTGACAGTCCGGGCCGGCGTGGGGGTGCCGGTGCCGTGGCTGTTGACCGCGCGGACACGCACCTCGTAGCTGGTGCCGTTGGTCAGCCCGGTGACCGTCCCGTGCAGCGTGCCGTTGCTAGCCGTGGTGGGCAGCGTCTGCCAGGTCAGACCGCCGTCGAAAGAGACCTGGTAGCCGGTGATGCTGGCGCCGCCGTCGCTGGCGGGCGGGGTGAAGCTGAGCGCGACGCTGCGGTCGCCGGCGGTCGCGGTGACCGATCCCGGCTCGTCCGGAGCGCCGACCGGGGTCACCGAGCCGCTCGGGGCCGAAGCCGGGGACGCTCCGATCGCGTTCACGGCGTGCACGGTGAAGGTGTAGCCGGTGCCGTTGGCCAGGCCCGTGACGGTGCACGGGCTACCCGGGCAGCTGGCGTGGGCGCCGCCGGGGCTGGCGGTCACGGTGTAGGAGGTGACCGCCGAGCCACCGTCGCTGGCGGGAGCGGTGAAGCTGACGCTGGCCTGGCCGTCGTCGGCGGTGGCCGAGACGCCGGTCGGGGCGCCCGGCAGCGAGGCCGGGGTCACCGTGGCGGAGGCGGTCGATTCGGCCGAGTCACCCAGGGAGTTCGTGGCGTGCACGGTGAAGGTGTAGCCGGTGCCGTTGGCCAGGCCGGTGACGGTGCACGGGCTGCCCGGGCAGGACGCGCTGGCGCCGCCGGGGCTGGCGGTCACGGTGTAGGAGGTGATCGGCGAGCCGCCGTCGCTGGCCGGCGCGGTGAAGCTGACGCCGGCCTGCCCGTCACCCGGCGTCGCGGTGACGCCGGTCGGGGCGCCCGGGATCGAGCGCGGCGTGACGGCGGCGCTGGCGGCCGATTCCGCCGAGTCGCCGATGGCGTTGGTAGCGTGCACGGTGAACGTGTAGCCGGTGCCGTTGGCCAGGCCGGTGACGGTGCACGGGCTGCTCGGGCAGGACGCGGTCGCACCGCCCGGGCTGGCGGTCACCGTGTAGGAGGTGATCGCCGCGCCGCCGTCGCTGGCCGGCGCGGTGAAGCTGACGCTGGCCTGGCCGGGGGCCGCGGTCGCGGTCACGCCGGTCGGGGCGCCGGGCAGCGCGGCCGGGGTCACGGCCGCCGAGGCACTGGACTCGGCCGAATCGCCGTTGGCGTTGGTCGCGTGCACGGTGAAGGTGTAGCTGGTGCCGTCGGCCAGGCCGGTCACGGTGCAGGGGCTGCCCGGGCAGCTGACGCTGGCGCCGCCGGGGCTGGCGGTCACGGTGTAGGAGGTGATCGGCGTGCCGCCGTCGCTGGCCGGCGCGGTGAACGCCACTGATGCCTGCCCGTCACCCGGGGTCGCGGTGACGCCGGTCGGCGCGCCCGGCACGGCGAGGCCGTTGATGGTGAGGGTGACCGAGCCGGTGCTGCCGTCGCCGGCGACCAGGCCGGGCAGCTGGATGCCGCCGGTGCCGGCCGCGACCGCGATGCTCGCCGAGGCCAGGTAGCCGGAGGCGTAGGACGAGCCGCCACCGCCGCCGGCCTCGTAGATGTTCAGGATGCCCTGGTTGCCAGTGGCGCCGCCGCCACCGCCGGCGTACCCACCGCCGCCGCTGCCGCCGGCGG
>Ga0335073_10000543_pt1 | contig 48424 bp, 47 predicted proteins | sample Lox_Sample_22_FD_207093 | JGI IMG/M metagenome (GOLD analysis project Ga0335073, IMG submission 207093) | Soil microbial communities from Loxahatchee National Wildlife Refuge, Florida, United States - Lox_Sample_2.2 | ecosystem: Environmental > Terrestrial > Soil > Wetlands | place: USA... | reverse complement strand
GTTCCCCTGAACTAGACCTGATGGTCGAACTCGCGAATCGGCAGCCTGGCGTTTACGGGGCGCGCATGACTGGCGGTGGGTTTGGCGGTGCAACGATCAATCTCGTCGAAGCGGGCCACGCCGAAGCCGGTGCAGAAAATATTGGCGCTGCTTACGAACGGGCCACAAAAATCGTTCCCAAAACTTACGTCTGCATGCCCAGCGCCGGCGCCGCTCGCGTCGACGCCACCGAGACCCCATGAACTATCATTGCTCACGAATCGTTCCGAGCCACTGATGCCCGCTTCCGATCCTTCCGCCGAGGATTTTATCCATAGACCCCATCGTCGCTGGAATCCGTTGCTGCGCGAGTGGGTTTTGGTTTCTCCGCAGCGCACGGAACGTCCCTGGCAAGGACGCGTTGAGCTAGTTGCCACCACGCCGGCCTTGCGGTACGACCCGCAGTGTTATCTTTGCCCGGGTAACGCGCGCGCCGGAGGACATCAAACCCCGCATTACACCGAAACATTTGTCTTCGACAACGACTATCCGGCCATGCTTCCCGACGTTCCGCCGGGAGGAATCGACGAAAACGGAATTCTTCGCGCTCGGGTCGAGCCGGGCATTTGCCGCGTCGTTTGTTTCTCTCCGCGCCACGATTTGACGCTGCCCATGATGAGCCAGGAAGGAGTTCGCAAAGTTGTGGAACTCTGGACTACTCAATACGAGGAGCTAGGGGCAATCCCGTGGGTGCAACACGTTCAGATTTTTGAGAATCGCGGCAAGCTGCTGGGGGCCAGCAATCCGCACCCGCATGGCCAGATCTGGGCGAACGCCGAGCTTCCTAATTTCCCCGCTCGCGAAAGCCAATCGATGCGCGAGTATTTCGAGCGCGAGAAGCAATGCCTCCTCTGCGAGTATCTGCGTGTGGAAATAGCGCGCGGCGAGCGTATCGTGTGTGAAAATGACGGCTTCGTCGCGCTGGTACCGTATTGGGCGGTTTGGCCCTTTGAAGCCATGATCCTAAGTCGCAGGCATCTCGCTAGCCTGGCTGCGCTCGATTCCTCTGAACAAAATGCGCTTGCCGAGATCCTCCGTAAACTTGGCATCCGCTATGACAATCTTTTCCAGACCGCTTTCCCGTACTCCATGGGCTTTCACCAACAGCCGACTGACGGTGCGCGGCATCCCGAATTCCATTTCCACGCTCACTATTTTCCGCCGCTCTTGCGTTCTGCCACCGTACAAAAGTTCATGGTCGGCTACGAACTGCTCTGCGCGCCGCAGCGGGACATTAGCCCGGAATCCGCGGCCCAGCGCTTGCGTGAGCTTCCCGACGTGCATTATCTGACAGCAGCACCCTAGCACCTGCTGGAATTGAGCTATTCCCTCCGAAGTTTCCTGGCAAGGAGAAGCATCCCGGTCAGGTTCGCGATCTCGCTACAGCAAACACGGCATTGAGCTTGCGGCTCGGCCACGAAAGACTAATCAGGCTGGTCAGAACCGGAATCTCCTGCAGGAGAAGTGCATGGCTCGAGAAAGCAATTCGCCCAACCCCAAGAATGGGCACAGCAATGGAAAAAACGGGCACGGCAAACGCAAGGTCCGCTACGCCGTGGTGGGTTTAGGCTATATTTCCCAGGTCGCCGTTCTGCCGGCGTTCGCGCACGCTCGGGAGAATTCCGAGTTGGTTGCGCTCGTCTCCGGTGACGCCGAGAAGCTCGAGACACTTTCCGAGAAGTATAAGGTTCCGCACACCTGCCGTTATGAGCGCTATGAGGACTGCCTGTCGAGTGGCGAAATCGACGCTGTCTACCTTGGGCTACCGAATAACCTGCACCGGCAATATGCAGAAGCCGCCGCCAAGGCGGGTGTTCACGTCCTGTGCGAGAAGCCCATGGCCAAGGATGAGCAGGAATGCGAAGCCATGATCCAGGCTGCCGCTCAGCAAAATGTAAAGCTCATGATTGCGTATCGCCTGCACTTCGAAGCCGGCAATCTGGCCGCCGTAGCAGCAGTCCGGGAAGGAAAGATCGGTGAACCGCGCATTTTTCGATCTGCGTTTTCGCAGCAGGTGACTTCCGGGAACATGCGCCTGGCCAGCGAAGAAGGCGGCGGCCCGATCTACGATCTGGGCGTGTACTGCATCAACGCGGCGCGCTACCTGTTTGAGTCCGAGCCCTACGAAGTGTTCGCGTACAACGCCACTGGCAAGGATCAAAGATTTGAGGAAGTTCCGGAAATGACGGCGGCCGTGATGCGTTTCCCTGGGGATCGCCTGGCTGCGTTTCAATGCAGCTTTGGCGCGGCGGATCGTTCGAGCTATGAAGTCATCGGCACCAAAGGCGTGCTGAAGATGGATCCGGCGTATGAAATGGTGGAAGACCTGCGGTCGGAAATCACCGTAGAAGGCCGCACGCGAATCTCTACATTCAAGAAGCGCGATCAGTTTGGTCCGGAGCTGCTCTACTTTTCAGACTGCATCTTGCAGGACAAAAATCCCGAGCCCGATGGACGTGAAGGATTGGCCGACGTTCGTGTAATCACCGCCATTCTGGAGTCCGCCCGCACAGGAAAACCAGTTTCTCTCACTCCCATCGAAAAACGCCAAGGGCCGACGATCGAGCAGGAGATGCGCCGGCCGCCCGTTGAAAAACCGAAACTGATCCACGCGGAATCGCCTTCGCGTTAGAGTCCGCTAGACTTTGCGTTCCAAGAGCAGCAAAGCAAGAGAAAGTACGAACCAGCCCGCAGTGGCCGCGCACAACGTCGCCGCGGTCGGCCAGCTCTGCAGCGTCCACAACGCGATAGACGCAAAACCCATCAGTCCCGCGGCCCCCAGCGTGGCTCCGCGGGCATCCAGGGCCGCCGCCAATTTTGCGCGTTCCGTTCCCAGCAATCCCGCCTTTTCTTTTTTCTCTGTCTCGTGCTTGGCGAGCAGTGTCACACTCGCCGGAAAGATCGCTGGGAAAGCCAGGAACAGTCCGCCGACCGCCGGCCCGAATCGCTTGGCAATCAGCGCCGCAGCCAGGGTAATCGCTCCTCCGAAAAAGAATCGCACGGCATACTCATGCGGCTTGATCGTTCGCAGCGTTGCAAAGTTAACCTGGATTGTCATCCGCGGTTACCGCAGCACGAAGAACCACAGCGAAAGCGCCACGCCAAACCACACCAGCAGCGAAAACGAGCTGGCCCGCAGCGGCGTCCATCGCCAGCGTGCCATGAGCTGCATACACACAAACGCATACACCAGGCAAGCTGCTGCACCGCCGATCATGGAACGTGCTTCCCCGGTGGCATAGCCTTTGCCGTTGGACGACACCGTGAGGGTGATCGTCGCGAGCGATATTGAGGGCGCCGAGGCAAACAGGCCCGCAAAGCTCTTGGGCTTCAATAGGTCCGAGAGCGCCGCGAATGCGCTTACCACTAGTCCTCCGACCAAGAATCTAAGCACAAGTTCCACAGGGTGCTCCTCGCGTTCGCTGCTCACCAATGGATCCGGAACGGATCCGGCACCTGGCGCCGCTCGAGAACCTGGTATTCCGCCACCGTTGTAGCGAGGCCACGTCCCCCGCCTGCGTGTGGCCAGGCGGGCAACCGATGCAAGTATTGGTCACAACTACGCCGCCCGCAATTGCATACGCTCCACCTACAGCAATTCTCTCTGCGCACTAGTATTCCTGCTTGATATAGAACGCACCCTCTCCCGGTGCACGCTTTTTAAGAGGTAGGCGATGGCTGCGTCGGTATGGAAGGGCTCAATTATCCTCAGTTTGGTAGCTATTCCGGTTCGGCTCTATGCGGCCGCCCGCAGCGTGCGCACGAACCTTCACCAGATTCATAAGGTTTGTAACACCCGCGTGCGTCAGCCACTGTTTTGCCCTACTTGCAACCGCTTCGTCGATCGCAAGGAAATCGTTAGAGGCTATGAAGCTGACGACGGGCAATACGTTTTAGTCGACGAAAGCGAAATCAAGAAACTTGCTGCCGCTTCCTCCCGAAATCTCGAAATCGTCGCCTTTACGCATTTGCAGGAAATCGACCCGATTCTCTTTGACGCTTCTTACTTCTGCCTTCCAGAGGAAGCCGGCAAGAAAGCCTATCAACTCCTCGTCAAGGCGCTCGAGGACACACAAACGGTGGGCATCGGCAAGCTGGTCATGCACCAGCGCGACTACACGGTCTTTCTGCGCCCCTACCAGCACGGACTGCTGCTTCACACCATGTACTTCGTGAATGAAATTCAGCGGCTGCCTGAATACGGCGTATTGGAACCGATCACGGTGAAGTCCCAGGAACTCAAACTGACCGAGCAACTCATCGACGCGCTAAGGGAGAAGTTCCAGCCCAAGCAGTATCACGATGAATTTCAAGACCGGCTCAAAAAACTGATCGAGTCCCAGGCGCGCGGCAAACCCGTCGAGATTGCCAGCGCACCGCAGCCGCCCCGGGTCATTGACATGATGGCGGCTCTGAAAAGGAGTCTCGCCGCCGCTTCCTCCTTCTCGCCGGCCGTCGCGCAGCCGGCGCGCAAGAGGATTGCTGCAAAATCGCGGAGAGCGTCACCCGTACGGAAAGCAAGTTGACGCCGTCTTGCGCTGCTCGCTTTCATCTGAGGAGCTAATGGCTCAAAAGAAGAAAAAATGGAAACGCGCGCTGGGAAATCCGGCGGTACTTTCGCCGTTCAACGGGAAGAAAGACGTACTTCGCGTGGTGATTGAGACCCCCAAGGGTAGCCGCAACAAGTTCTCTTTTAATGAGAAAAACAAAGTGTTCACGCTAAAAAAGGTTTTACCTGCAGGGATGGCCTTTCCGTACGACTTCGGCTTTGTTCCATCTACCTTGGCCGATGATGGCGACGCGGTGGATGTCCTCGTCCTCATGGATGAGCCCGCCTTTCCGGGATGTGTGCTGGAATGCCGGCCTATCGGCGTCATTGAGGGAGACCAAGGTAACGGCCGAACTCGCGAGCGCAACGATCGCATCGTAGCCATCGAAAACCAAAACCACAGCTATGCCAACGTCAAAAAGGTTGCTGACCTCGGCAAGAAGTTTCTCGAAGAGCTGGAAGAATTCTTCGTCGACTATCACCGCCTCAGTGGCGAGAAATATCGGATTCGCGACGCCCGCGGCCCGAGCCAAGCCCTCAAACTCGTCCAGCAGGGAATTCGGGCTTACGAAAAACAAGCCTAAGCCCTGCCGAGATCAAATTTCGTATCCAGGTGAAATCATGAAACCAAAACTCGCGCGTGACTCCATCCACCATCATCTCTCTCCGCTTTGTCCCCGGGACAATCACCTCATGCGCTTCGAACCACATGGAATCCACCGGCGTGCCGAAGGCGATCAACCCATCGGCGAAGCGAATCGCGCCTATGCCGGCAGCACCGAACGCTTCGAGTACAAAGACATGAAGCAATCCATCGCTTGCTACCACTGTCCGGAGTGCACCGTCCTATATACTCCCGAACAGGGCTACTTCACGGTCGTCGAGGTCCCCGCACAGCCCCATTTTGTCGATGAGCCCGGCGCCAACACCTTGAGCTGCCCGATTCACAAAACCTGGCTCTATCGCCGCGAGCGTTCCGGCCATGCGGGCTTTGAGTGGGCTTGCGGGAACGACGGCTGCGCCTACTGCCACACCGACGTGCCCGGTGCCTGGCTGCGCCAAAGCCCATTGTAGGCTTTGGCGTTAACGGCGTTGACCGCCTTCATTTCACCTGGCAACGACGCCACAAGAAACAAGCGCCGCCGCTCGGTATTCCGCGTGTCGCGCAAGCGACGCCCCGTAACGGCGCTTCGCGCTATAATCACTCCACGCGCCCGTAGCTCAGCGGATCAGAGCATCTGGCTTCGAACCAGAGGGTCGGGAGTTCGAATCTCTCCGGGCGCGCCACTTTTCATTGCCGGAAGGACAGATGATTTCCTTTGCGGTTCCTTCTGAAACCTGTCTGTCCGCCGTAGTCAGACCAATCACCGCAGCGCCCCATAGCCGGGCATCCAAGAAAAAGGAGCCGGCAAGAAGCCTTCGCTTCCTACCGGCCCCACCTTGCCGTCGCTACTACCCTCATGAAGTTAGCAATGCGGCATAGGATCTCTTGCCGGTGCAAAGGCGTATGGCGCGGTGCTTCCTTTGTGCGTTGTATCCAGTGCAGATCATCCGCCATGGGACTGCCGCGACTTCGGCTCTAAGGCACCGAACCAGCAGCCAGCCCACATCACGTCTTGACAGCTTCAAAAATCGCTGGCTAGATGCTTCTTCGGAAGGGCATCTTGCTCATCTCCTGCTAGCCTCCTTGAGGGATGCCAGATGGCGATGAACGGAAATGCCCTTCCTCAGTAGCAACCCTCTCGGTGCTTGCTCCCCTGTCCTAAGCAATTGGTGCGAATTTCACCGAAAATTCGGCTCGACTCGCCCGTGCAGCCGAAAGAGAATCACACTCCATCCGTGAGGAGAAAGTTGCTATTCTTTATAAGAATCAATTTAATGCCAGGCAATTGATAGAACTACGTAGCCGAATCTACGTAGACGGTCTGGCGCTTTTTGCTGGCCGCGCCTGGATTTCCCAAAACGGTCATGACCGAAACGCGGCGCAAGGCCACATTTTTTACGATTTGGCGGCAAGTTCGGGATCAACACCATTCGCTGGCGGGCGTCCCAGTCCGTGCTCCAGCGCATAGCGAATTAGCTCTGCCAGGGAACGCAATCCCAATTTCCGCATGGCATTGGCGCGATGCGCTTCCGCCGTCCGCACACTGATGCCAAGTTCAGCGGCGATTTCTTTGTTCGCCTTTCCCTGGCTGAGCAGCTGAATGACGGCAATTTCCCTCTGGCTGGGTTTTACCTTGTTACTGGCGGCCGCTCTGATGGCCTTGTCCCGCCGCAAGAATTCCTGCATAACGATCTCCGAGACTTTCGGCGTCAGGAAGAGCTTGCTCCGCGAAATTTCCGTAAGAGCGGTGATCAACCGCTCCGCCAAATCCGACTTCAGCACCAGCCCGCGCGCTCCGGCTTCCAGTGCCCGATGAACCATCTCTCCGGATTCATGCAGGGTTAAAATCACCACCTTCGCGTGCGGCGCCGCCTCGCGGATAAGCGGAGTCGCTTCCAACCCGTTCAATTTGGGCATATCGATGTCCAGAATCACGATATCCGGCTTGAGCCTTCTGGCCTTCTCCACCGCTTCGGGGCCGTCACTCGCTTCGCCCACAACACGCCATTTCCGTTTCGTGTTCAGTAAGCCCCGGATGCCCTTACGCACCAGTTCATGGTCATCCGCCAGTAGGACTCGTATTTTCTTTGCGCCCTCAGCCATGCATGGGTACCGTTGCCCGCACTTTTGTTCCGCTGCTATCCGATCGGATCTGCAATCTTCCGCCGACTTGCTTGATGCGCTCCTTCATGCTCGCGATGCCTACGCCAATCGGGAAGGGAAATTCGCCGTTGTCGCTATTCTTGGTCTTTTCTATGCCGCGCCCTTGATCGTTGACCTCCAGGTCCACGACACCGGCATGTTGATGGATCAGAACCTCCACGCTGGAACTTCCGGAATGCCGCTGCACGTTGGCCAGGCTCTCTTGCGTCACCCGAAATAGTGCCAACTCCACGTCCCGGCCTAACCTTCCCAAGCCTCGCGGAATGTCTAACTTCACGGCAATTCCGGTGCGAGCCGCGAAGCCGTCTCGGAAATGCCGGATGGCATCCTCCAGTCCGGCTTGTTCGAGCATCGGGGGATACAGAACATAGGAGAGCGTTCGCACTTCGCGCAGGCACTCCTTCACCAGCGCTTCGGATTCGGCCAGTAGCTTGCGCCCTCGCCGGTTGCTCGACGGGACTATCGAATGGAGTTGTGTCAACGTGGCTGTGAGTGCCACCAGGCCCTGTCCGGTCGTGTCGTGCAAATCCCTGGCGATGCTTCGCCGCTCTTCGTCATGCAGACGAAGCAGCTGTCCGGAAAGTCGTCGCAATTCCCCCTCAGCCTTCTTCTGCTCGGTGACGTCCATGGCGGTGCCAATGAATTCCAGTAGCTCTCCCCTGAGGCCAAATACCGGGCGAGCCATGCAATGCACGTGGCGCGTGCTGCCATTGTCCAGCACGATGCGGTAGTCTCCTTCACTGTCACTCTGGTCTTCGAGCAGTCGCCGCACGGCTTGTTCGAACACCGGACGCTCGTCCGGGTGCAAATACCGCGACACCAGTTCCATAGTGGCCTTTGTCCCAGGGGCCAGCCCGATCATCCGGTACATCTGCCGCGACCAGAACATTTCTCCCGTATGCGGATTCCACGACCAGCTTCCCGTGTGGCTGAGCCGCTGCCCCTCCGCTAAAAACTCCTCGCTGCGCCGCAAGGTTTCCTGGATGCGCCGGCTTTCGGTGATATCGACGCCTACCCCAAGAACGCAGGGCTCTTTGCCGATATGCACTAGCTCCGCGGAATATCGTTTGTAGCCGATGGCGCCCGATTTGGCGCGTAGCCGAACCACATGGTCCAGGGCCCGCCCATTTTCTTTCACATCCTCAAGCAGAGCGTCGCGTTCGGCTGGATCGACCCACAGTCCGAGCTCCAGCGACGTCCGTCCAATTAATTCCTCGCGGTTGTAACCCAGCACTCGCGTGCACGTCTCGTTCACTTCCACCAGGCGCCCCTCGTTCAGCGTGACGATTACCATTTCTGCCGGACTAGACCGGAACGCCTTCGCAAATTTCTCTTCCGATCTCCGCAGCGCCGCTTCCGCCCGCTTTTGTTCGGTCACGTCATGCGCAATGCCCCGCACAATTGGCGAACGCACGCCCGCGCTGCGTAGTGAGTTGTTGAATTCCCACAGCCGCACGTCGCCATTCTTGGTCACTACCGGAAGCAACCCGCTGGCCGATCCGTCTCGCCGGATCCTCTCCAGATACTCGTCACAATGCGGTTTGGCTTCGGGCGTGACGAACTCCCGCAGCGGCCGCCCCAGCATTTCTTCTCGCGTGTACCCCAGGATTCGCAACGGTGGTTCGTTGATCGAAAGTAAAATCCCTGCTGGGTTGTGGGTGCAAATTAGGTCGCTGGAGTGTTCCACCAGATCTCGGTAACGATCTTCACTCTCCCGCAACACGCCTTCGGCTTTTTTTCTTTCAGAGATGTCCGCCGCAAAAACCGCTAGCCCTTCGTCCACCGGATAAAACCGGTTCTCCCACCACGCATCGCGCGGCGCGTAATAGAACTCTACCGTCGCCGGCGTTCGTTTCTCCATCGACCACCGGCATTGGAAACCGAGCTCCGTTCCTTCAATGTCGGGGAACAATTCCCACAGCGTTCGGCCGGCAATCTCCTCCTCGCTCCTGCCCATGCCCTGCAGCGCCGCTCGGTTTACGCAGAGAAAGTGCCACTGCCGGTCCAGCAGGACGTACGCGTCGTGGATCGTTTGCAGAACCGCCTCGGTCCGCGAATAGGCCCGCTGTAGCTTTTCTTCTGCTAATTTGCGTTCCGTGATGTCTTCTGCGCTGCCCACTAGGCGGATAATTCTGCCGTCGCCGTCGAACACCGGAAAGCCCCGGCACAGCACCCAAGCCATGGCCCCGTTGGGCCGCAGCAAGCGACACTCAATTCCTGTAATGGGCTCACCGTTCACTAGGCCGCGCAGCGCGTCTCGCAAACGCCCGCGGTCCTCTGCGCACACCGGCTGCACAAAGGACATCGAGTCGGCGTACAGACTCTCGACGCTTTGCCCCCAGATCTGTTCGTAGGCCTTGTTAACGTATAGAAATTGGCTCAGGTCCGCGTTGGCCAGAGCCAGCACGATGGACAGGTTATCGGCGATCTGCCGAAAATGCTCCCCGCTCTCCAGTTCGATTCTAAGCATAAGCCGTCTGGCTCCCCAGGATGCCTAGTCACGAAACAACGAAGACGCTCACTTCAGGTTGCGGCTCACCATATTCCCGAACTGGTGTATTGTCAATCTTATAGTTACTGTTGCACGAGCTTACCGCTGGCGTTTCGGCAAGCTGCTGCGTCGTGACGGGGAAGAACACCACGCTACTCCTCGTAGTTCTCCACCACTTTGGCCGCGCGCACTTTGGCCTTATCCGGATTCTCGCCAAATTCCCGCAAAGCCCGCCTTTGCCGCAGCAAGTCACAGCACTGGTCCAGCTGCACTTTCAACGCCGCCAGGCGCTGACGATCGCCTTCGCTGATTTCGCTCTTTCCATACAGATTCTCTTCCTCTTTGACTAGCGCGTCGATATGGCCCAGCACCGATTGATCGTTGTTCTCTTTCGCCATGAAGGCCCCCCCTCAACTCAAATGTCCCGTCGGCAGCCGCTGCCTGCTCGCTGTTGGATGCGCCCGCCTCCTAAAGGAGACAATCCGTTCTGAGTTGCATGATCATCCCCATCCAAGCTCGCTGCGTAGCCAGAGCCTTGTGAAGTACGGTGCTCGCGTTCCGGGGACCGTGATGTGACCCCGCAGTCTCGGAGTGTTGTCCTGCGCGAAACGTGGCGGAAAGAAGCCCGCTCTTCCGCGAATGCCGTGCTATAACAGCACTAACCCCTTTCCGCGAGTCAGACTGCCTGGAGACACTTGGGTCTTCCCGGCGGAGAGTTTGGCCATGAAGAAAAAGCGGCTGGGGGAAGTACTCTATGAACGCGGCCACATTTCGGCCGCCGACCTCAAGAAAGCCCTCCAGGAACAACAAGGCAAGGTTATTCATCTCGGTGAACTGCTTTTGCAGCGCAAGCTGGTCTCCAAAAAAGAGCTGGCCGCGGCTCTCGCGGAAGTATCCGCCGTCGAGTACGTGGACTGCCAGAAGCTCCAGCCCTCCGCGCACCTTTTGAAGCTAATTCCCCCTGCGCTGGCCAAGCGCTGCCGCGCCATTCCGGTAGCGGTTGAAAACAAGGCGCTCATCGTCGTGATGGCCGAGCCCCAGAACATCCAATTGGTCGATGAACTCCGTTTCAAGAGCGGGATGAAAATTGTCCCCAAGTTTGCCTTTCAAGGCGAGCTGATCCAGGCGGTGGACCGCATTTACGCCGCCGCGGACCAGCCAGCCGAGCCCGTGCAGGTCGCCGACGACACCACCGGCATGGAGTTCATGTCCTCGAGCGCGCAAGACCGCAACATCGAAGCCATGCGCGAGATGCAGATCGAGCTGCAGCAGAAATCCAAGACCACGCCGGCGGTCCATCTCGTCGCGGTTATGATCAAAACCGCAGTGGCGCGCCACGCCAGCGACATCCACATCGAGCCGCAGCAGAATGAAACCACCGTCCGTTTCCGCATTGACGGGATTCTTCGTGATTACCAGCGCATTCCTCGCGTTCTCCAGCACACGGTTGCTTCCCGCGTGAAGATCCTTTCGGACATGGACATCGCCGAGCGCCGTAATCCGCAGGACGGCCGCTTCTTGGTCAAAATTGGCGGGCGGCGCGTGGACTTGCGCGTCTCCACGCTCCCCACGCAATATGGCGAAAAAGTGGTGATGCGGCTTCTCGAAGGAGATTCACCCCTCCGAGATTTTGTTGACTTGGGCATTCCTCACGAAATCGCCGATGCGCTCAACGCGACGATTCGCCAGCCGCAAGGAATGCTTCTGGTCACCGGCCCGACCGGTTCCGGAAAAAGTACCACCCTCTATTCCTGCCTCCATGCCATTCGCCGGCCGGCCGTAAATGTTGTCACCGTTGAAGATCCCGTCGAATACGTGCTGCCGGGCTTGAACCAGGTTCAAGTCAACGTCAAAGCCGGACTCACCTTCGCCAGTTGTCTCCGCTCCGTTTTGCGGCAAGACCCCGACGTAGTCATGATCGGCGAAATTCGCGACATGGAGACCGCCGAAATTGCCGTCAAAGCGGCCCAGACCGGCCACTTTGTCCTTTCTACCCTGCACACCAACGACAGCATCTCCGCCGTCACTCGCCTGATGGATCTCGGCGTTCCCGGCTATCAGATTGGTGGTGCGCTCACCGCGGTGATCGCGCAACGGCTCGTTCGCCGTCTCTGCTCCTGCCACACGACGGCGGAACCCGATCAGGAATACACCAACGTCGTTATGGGCGCCGGTCTTATGGAGCCACCCGAAATCCACAGTGTCGCCAACGGGTGCGAGCAGTGCGATTTCTCCGGCTACCGCGGCCGCGTCGGCATTTACGAAATGCTGCAATTCAACGACGCGCTGCGAAATTGCGTCCGTGTCGGCGGCCACAACGACCAGATTCGCATTCTGGCGCGCCACAACGGCATTAAGTTCATGCAGGAATACGCGCTAGACCTGGTCCGCGAAGGCCTCACCACCTTTGAGGAAGTCCAACGCGTCGTACCTTTTGGCAAGCTTTCCGTCGAGTCGTGCAGCTCCTGCGCGCGCGAACTCTCGCCGCACTTCGCGTTTTGCCCCTACTGCGGTCTGAAGCGCCACTCTTGGCATCTCCAGATGCCCGCCCACCGCTCGTCCGGCACCCGAGAGGCGGTCAACGAATGAACCCCAACGGCCACAAACCAGTTCCGCCGCTGTCCGCGCGCACTGCTCGGGTCAACAGCCTCCGCGAGATCACTGTCTCCTATGAAGGACAAGATGAGCGCATCGTCGTAAAGCCGCCCAATCTCAGCACCGGCGGGATGTTCATCAACACCACGCGTAATTTCCCGGAAGGCGCCATTCTCAATTTGCAGTTCGGACTATTGCTGACCGGCGTCGAAGTGGAAACGCGCTGCGAAGTGCGCTACTGCCGCCCCGGAGTCGGCGTGGGCGTCCAGTTCGTCGGCCTCTCCGCCGAAGCCGAAAAACTGATTGAGCAGGAGGTTGCACGTTATCAAGAGCGGACCGGGTCGCTACCAACGCGAAAAATACCAAAACGCCCTGCCACGTTACGGCGCAAACGCGCCTGATTGCTTACGATCGCACCACGCCGCTGACCGGGCTGGAAGCCGACGCGTACAGCCGCTTGGGCATGCGGCCAGCCAGCCACGCTTTCCGTCCTGCCGATACGGCTTCCCGCATCGCTTCGGCCATCAGCACCGCATCTTCCGCTTCGGCGATGGCGGTATTCATCAGCACGCCGTCCGCGCCAAGCTCCATCGCCACGGCCGCATCGGAAGCCGTTCCCACCCCGGCGTCCACAATCATCGGCACTTCGGTGATGCGTTCGCGCAAAATTCGCAGGTTCGCCGGATTCTGAATTCCCAGCCCCGACCCAATGGGAGCGGCCAGCGGCATGACCGCTGCGGCGCCCGCGTCGATCAACTTACGCGCCGCAATCAGGTCATCATTCGTATAAGGCAGCACCACAAATCCTTCCTTCACCAGCAGTCGCGTCGCTTCAATGAGTTGCTCGGTATCGGGAAAGAGCGTTTGTTGATCGCCAATCACTTCCAGCTTGATCCAATTTGACAACCCGACTTCCCGCGCCAACCGCGCCGTTCGAATGGCTTCGTCGGCGGTATAACAGGCTGCCGTGTTGGGCAGAATGAAAATCTTCTCCCGGTCAATATAGTCCAACAGCGATTCCTTGGACCGGTCGGTGAGATTCACCCGCCGCACCGCAACCGTAACCATGTCCGCGCCCGACGCCGCATGCGCGCGGCCCATCTCCTGAAAGCTACGATACTTTCCCGTGCCGACGATGAGCCGCGATTTGAAAGCGCGCCCCGCAATCACTAGATGATCAGACATGTGACGCTCCACTGAAATTCTAGACCTGCTGGCCCGCGCGGGCAAAATCGGCGGCCGTCTCCCACCCCGTTGTTTTTCCACTGCGAGTTCTACGGTATCGTTAAAATCCAGTTGCCGCCCATTCGAATTATAGACTTTTCGAATAATCCTATTCGATACTGATGGGCCGCAAGCTGCCTGCACGATGGGTGGTTCTGCACGGCGACTCCCTTGCTGTTTGTGGCGGACGTGTTGTTCCTGTTGCGAAGACGAAAATGGGGTGCGGAAAAAATGAAACTTAAAGCGACCATACTTCTTCTGATTTGTGCCTTTGCCGCGGGCGGCGCGCGTACGCAGGACCAGCCGATAGACATTCCCTTTCAGAAGTTCGTCTTGGACAACGGCTTGACCGTGATCGTCCACGAGGACCACAAGGCGCCCATCATCGCCGTCAACACCTGGTATCACGTGGGCTCGAAGAACGAAAAGCCCGGAAAAACCGGCTTCGCCCACCTTTTCGAGCACTTGATGTTCGGCGGCAGCGAGCACGCGCCCGGCCGCTACATCGACGCTATGGAAAAAATCGGCGCCACCGATCTCAACGGCACCACCAACAACGACCGCACCAACTATTTCGAGAATGTTCCCACTTCCGCGCTCGACTACACCCTCTGGATGGAATCTGACCGTATGGGCTTTCTCCTCGGTTCGCTCGACCAGAAAACTCTCGACCTCCAGCGCGGCGTCGTCCAGAACGAAAAGCGGCAAGGACAAAACCAGCCTTACTCCATTGCCTTCGAACTCATCACGCAAAATACCTATCCTGCTGGCCATCCCTATTCCTGGACGGTCATCGGCGACATGGCCGACCTGAACGCCGCCTCCATGGACGACGTCAAAGACTGGTTCCGCACCTACTACGGCCCTTCGAACGTCACCATCGTCCTCGCCGGCGACATCAATCTCCAAACCGCCCGCGAAAAAGTTGAAAAGTATTTCGGGAATATTCCTCCCGGCCCGCCCGTCGCGCATCAGGAAGCCTGGGTCGCCAAAATGACGGGCATGCATCGCCAGATCGTGCAAGATCGCGTTCCCCAGGCGCGGGTTTACAAAACCTGGAACGTCCCGCAGTACGGTGCTGCTGATGAAGATTATCTTGAGCTCGCCGCTGGCGTGCTCAGTTTGGGAAAAAGTTCGCGGCTTTACAAGCGGCTGATCTATGACGACCAGATTGCCACCAACGCAAACGCCTTTGTGGCGGACAACGAAATCGCGAGCCAATTCCGCATTCAGGCTTCCGCCAAGCCCAACGGCGATTTGGCACAGGTGGAAAGGGAACTGGATGAGGAGTTGGCAAAATTTCTGAAAGATGGGCCCAGTAACGAGGAACTGGCGCGCGTCAAGGCCGAGATTCAAGCCTCGTTCATCCGCGGCATTGAACGCATCGGCGGTTTCGGCGGCAAGTCCGATCAACTCGCGCGCAACCAGGTTTTTCTCGGCAGCCCGGACGCCTACAAAATTTCGCTCCAGCGGATTCAGGATGCCACTACCGAAGACGTCAAAGCCGCGGCCAATCGTTGGCTGTCCGATGGCGTCTACATCCTCGACGTTCTCCCGTTCCCGCCTTACAAAGCCGCTGCCTCTGGCGCGGATCGCTCCAAAGCTCCCGACATCGGAACGCCTCCCACGTTAAAGTTGCCAAAACTCGAACGCGCCACGCTTTCCAACGGCCTCAAAGTCGTCCTCGCTGAGCGTCACGAAGTTCCTCTCGTCACTTTCTGGCTCGATCTGGACGCCGGCTATTCCGCGGACCAAGCGGTTTTGCCCGGCACTGCCAACATGGCCATGTCTCTGCTCACCGGCGGCACCAAAACCAAAAACGCCCTGCAAATCAGCGATGAGCAAGAACTGCTGGGTGCGCAAATCGGCGCGTATTCGGACCTCGACACTTCCGTCGTGCGGCTCTCGGCCTTGCGGTCCAAGCTCGACGACTCGCTGAATCTCTACGCCGACGTCATTCTGAACCCCGCTTTTCCAGATACCGACTTCAAGCGCCAGCAGGATCTGCAGATCGCCGGCATTCAACGCGAAAAGAACACGCCCCAACAAATGGGCCTCCGCGTTCTTCCCGCTCTGCTCTACGGCGAAGGCCACGCCTACGGCAATCCCGCCACTGGATCTGGAACTACGGCCAGCGTCAAGAAAATGACTCGCGAAGACCTGGTGAAGTTCCACGACACCTGGTTCAAGCCCAATCACGCCACGCTGGTGATCACGGGCGACACCACCCTCGCCGAAGTCACTCCGAAAATCGAAAGACTCTTCGCCAATTGGAAACCCGGCCAAACCCCGCAAAAGAAAATCACCAACGTTTCGCTGCCGGCAAAATCCGTCATCTATCTGATCGACAAGCCGGGCGCGCAGCAGTCCATCATTCTGGCCGCCGACCTCGCGCCACGCACCAACAATCCCAATGAACTCGCGATCGAAGCCATGAACGACGCCGTCGGCGGACTTTTCCTCGCCCGCATCAACGCCAATCTCCGCGAAGACAAGCATTGGTCCTATGGCGCCAGAACGCTGCTCTTTCCGGCCCGCGAGCAGCGTCCGTGGCTGACCGTCGCTCCCGTGCAGACCGACAAAACCAAAGAGTCGCTGGCCGAAGTGAACAAGGAGTATCGCGCCCTTTTGACCGACAGGCCGATTTCGCAGGAAGAATTGTCCGTTGTCCAGAACAGCGAAACCCTCAGCCTCCCCGGTTCCCGCGAAACGCAGCAAGAAGTCGGCGCCTCCATCAACGAACTCGTCCGTTACGCCTTGCCCGACGATTACTACCAAACTATGGCCGCGAAAATCCGCGCCCTGAAAACTTCCGATGTCGCTGCCGCCGCAAAGGAAGTCGTGCGCCCGGACAATCTGATCTGGGTTATCGTCGGCGACCGCGCCAAAATCGAAGCGGGCATCCGTGAACTCAACCTCGGCGAAATCAAGTTCCTCGACGCCGACGGCAAGCCACTCTAGCAAGCAGCCGGAAAGTGCTGCTTGAATACCAGAATCCCCATGAACCGCTTTCGGGGGTCGGAGCTTCAGCTCCGACATAGATAGGCTGAGAGAAACAGGGTTTTAGCCCCTGAGGAACTGATTTCTTTCCTGCTCGGCGTATCTGTGAGACAGCATGTCGGGGCGCGCTTTAGCGCGTCCCGACGGTGCAAGCCGCACCACACTTGGTGCCGCGTGCAAAGTCGTCGCCGCGCCTCTTCTTCGTGAGGCGTCAACTATGTTGTTACCAACCGATTGTAGGAATCAGGTGCTCTGCGGTTGGGCCAGCGGCAAGCGTCGCGCCACACGGACACAAAGAATCTGCATCTGGCGAGGTGTTCCGCGCCTTCTTCACGGAACATGGACCAGGGGTCACGGATTACGAAATCCTCGCCACGCGCCCAAAAATCGTCTCGGAAATTATTCCTGCACTACCGGCCGCGGCTCCGCCACATCCGCGTAAAGCTGCTCAATCACCCCATGCAGCTTGTCTTCCACCACGCGCCGCTTCAGCTTCAGCGTGAACGTTAAGCTGCCATTGTCAAATGTAAAATCCTCCGACAGCAGCGCAAACCTTTTAATCGTCTCGTATTGCGCCAGATTCGCAGTCAGCCGCTTCACTTCGCTTTCCATCAACGCGCGCACCCACGGATGCGCCACCATCTCATTGTTCGACGCAAACTTAATCCCTTGCTCCGCCGCCTTCACGTTCACCGTCGCCGGATTCGGCACAATCAGCGCCGACACAAATTTCCTCTTATCCCCCACCACCATCGCGTTCATGATGAACGGGCTCGTCTTCAGCGCATTTTCAATCGGCTGCGGCGCCACGAATTTTCCCGCCGCCGTCTTGATCAAATCCTTCTTCCGATCCGTAATAAAAAGATAATTGTCCTTGTCCAGATACCCGATGTCGCCCGTGCAAAACCATCCGTCCGCCGTCAATACTTCCCGCGTCGCCTCGGCATTTTTGTAATACCCCTGCATCAAGCACGGCCCTTTGGCCAGAATCTCTCCATCTCCCGCGATGCGCAGCTCCACATTCGGAATCGGTCGGCCCGAGCTGCCCATCCGGCTGTGCGGATAATTCGTCGTCAACGTCGGCGACGTCTCCGTCAGCCCATATCCTTGATAAATCGGTATCCCTACCGCCCAGAAAAATTCTGCCAACTCCTTGGCCAGCGGCGCGCCTCCAGAAAGCACCAGCCGCAATTTCCCGCCGGTGCCTTGCCGGATCTTCGCATACACCAGCTTGTCGGCCAGCCACCAGGTTGCTTTTAATCCCGGCCCAACGTTTTTCTCTCCCGACCGCCATAACGCCGTCCGTCCCGCCACCCGCATCGCCCAATCGAAAATCTTCCGCTGCACTCCGGTTCGGCGGCCGCCTTGCTCCATCACCCGCGCATAAATCTTTTCGAAGACCCGCGGCACCGCCGCCAGCACCGTCGGATGCAATTCCAGCAGCGCCGCCGCCATCTGTTCCACCACTTCCACGTAGGCAATCGTCACGCCGTGGAACAACATCGCGTAGTCCAGCATCCGCCCATACACATGCGCCAGCGGCAGAAACGAAATGGACATGTCGTCTTTAGAAGAAAAATTCACGTTCGCGCACGAGTCCGTCACGTTCGAACAGAAATTCGTGTGCGTCAGCATCACGCCTTTCGGCTCGCCCGTCGTTCCCGACGTATAAATGATCGAAGCCAGTTGCCCCGGCAGCACTTGCGCCGACCGCATCCGGTACGCCGCCACGTCCGCTCCGCCAGCCGCGGCGATCAGCGTCTCGTACGCCAAACAATCCGGCGACAGTTGCGCTCCGCAATCCGCCAGCACCACTTGTTCCAGCTCCGGCAATTGCCCGCGGATACTTTGCAGCCGCGCCATTTGCGCCGCGCCCGCCGCAAACACTACTTTCGCTCCGCAATGTTTCAGGATGTACGCCATCCGCTCCGGCGCTTCGTTGAAATAAATCGGTACCGTAACGCCGCCCGCGCCGGTAATCGCAAAATCCGCAACGTGCCACTCCGGCCGGTTCGCCGCAAACAATCCCACTCGATCTCCCGGCTTCACTCCCAATTCCACCAGCGCCGTCGAAAGCCCCGCCACCCGCCGCAGCAATTCTTCCGAAGCAATATTCTTCCAGCCGTCCGCCGCGCGAAACATCTGCGCGCGCGGATTCGGCAAATTGTCCACTGCTTGCAGCAATCGCGAGGGAAGCGTCCCGTAGTTCATCGCTGCCTCGAATTTACATGACGCCCCCGCATCACGCAATCGGCCTTCGCGCTACGGTTCTGGGCGGTGATCCTCCGATTAGCCGCCCGGGCATAGCTAAGATGTCGTCTCGGCCAGAACCGTTTGGGCCTCGACCGTCTGCTTGTCCAGATCGGTGACGCCACGCCCCAAGACAACTAAACGGTGGAATAGAAAACTCAATGCAATTTTGTTTAACTCTGGTTTCCGGACATTATGGAAAACAATTCTCCCGAGCTCACGAGGTTGCTCTAGCCCGAGGTACAAACAAAAGGAGTAGCCACCATAATATTCTCCGTTTTCTCCCCGAAAAGCGTAGGAAGCTCGTCCGGTCCGCCCGACTTGAGCGCGAGAAATTGACAGGGATGTTGCGCTGCACGCCTCGGCATCTCTCATTACTCTCCGCTCGCCAATCCAAGCGGCGGTTAGGAGAAAAACCAAAAGTGGCAGATACTCCAGCAGCAGAATCGCGATGGGCGCATACGACGTTGAAAAAAGCCAGTTCAAAAAACTGAACTTCGTAGGGCCACCTGACGCGAGAAAAACAAGGGAAGCTACCGCCAGAACTGTAGGCACAAACAATAGCCATAGCCCTGTGAGTTCAACTCTTACGGCCAGAAGGTCATACTCCAAGAGCTTGTTTCGACTCGGGTCAACGTGTGGTACTGCAGTCCTTACGTAGAACACTTCTCTGCGCGGATGCATTAAAAAGCCCGCCGCCACGGCCGTGACCATCACGGAAGCTAGAACGCCTTCGAACACGGCTTCATATGGGGTGAAGAGCAATGCTGCTGCAAGCACCATCACCACAACAAGCACAGGCCACGCTAGCTCCATTGTCGATTTTCCTTTGGGTCAGAAATGATAACAGGTTAGGGCGACCTGCCGTTCGTGACGATCACCCACGGTGGTGCGCTTCATCCCGCTGCGCTAAAATAAATTCGGAGCATTCATGAGCGCCACTATTTCCGGCACCATCCCCGATACCTCTCTCTCCAAAGGCCCCTTCCGCGCTCCTCGCGGCATCCAACTTTCCTGTCGGGGCTGGCAACAGGAAGCCGCCTACCGCATGCTGCTCAACAATCTCGACCCCGAAGTCGCCGAAAAGCCCGCAGACCTCGTCGTCTACGGTGGCACCGGCAAAGCCGCTCGCAACTGGGACTGCTTCCACGCCATCGTTCGCTCCCTCAAAGCTCTCGCCAACGACGAAACGCTCCTCATCCAATCCGGCAAACCCGTCGCCGTCTTCCGAACGCACGAATACGCTCCACGCGTCCTCCTCTGCAACTCCAATCTCACCGGCCACTGGAACAACTGGGAAAAATTCCACGAACTCGACCGCGCCGGCCTCATCATGTACGGCCAAATGACCGCCGGCAGTTGGATCTACATCGGCACGCAAGGCATCCTGCAAGGCACCTACGAAACGTTTGCCGCTGCCGCGCAAAAACACTTCAACGGCTCGCTCTCCGGCAAACTCGTCGTTTCCGGCGGTATGGGCGGCATGGGTGGCGCGCAACCGCTCGCCGCCACCATGAACGGCGCCGCTTTTCTCGGCATTGACGTCGACCCCGAACGCATCAAGCGCCGCGTCAAAGGCGGCTATTGCGACGTCATGGTCACCAGCCTCGACGAAGCGCTCCGCATCCTCAAAAACGCCGTCCGCAAAGGCGAAGCCACCAGCGTCGGCCTCGTCGGCAATTGCGCCGACCTCATCCCCGAAATGGCCACGCGCGGCATCGTCCCCGATCTGCTCACCGATCAGACCAGCGCGCACGATCCCATCGGCGGCTACATCCCCAATGGCATGACCCTGCAAGCTGCGCTCGAACTCCGCGCCAAAAATCCGCAGGACTATCGCCAACATTCTCTCGCCGCGATCGCCGCCCACGTCGAAGGCATGCTCGCGCTGCAAAAACTCGGCTCCATCACTTTCGACTACGGCAACAACATCCGCACCTTCGCCTTCGAACACGGCGTCAAAAACGCCTACGATTTTCCCGGCTTCGTCCCCGCTTACATTCGCCCGCTCTTTTGCGAAGGCAAAGGCCCCTTCCGCTGGGCCGCGCTCTCCGGCGAACCGAGCGACATCGCGCGCACCGATCAACTCGTTCTCGATATGTTCCCGCACAACGAACATCTCACCCGCTGGATCAAGCTCGCCCAAAAACGCGTCAAGTTTCAGGGCCTTCCCTCGCGCATCTGCTGGCTCGGCTACGGCGAACGCGACAAATTTGGCCTCGCCCTCAACGACCTCGTCGCGCGCGGCGAAATCAAAGCTCCCGTCGTCATGGGCCGCGACCATCTCGATTGCGGCTCCGTCTCTTCGCCCTACCGCGAAACCGAATCCATGCGCGATGGCTCGGACGCCATCGCTGATTGGCCGCTCCTCAACGCCCTCGTCAACACCGCCAGCGGCGCTTCCTGGGTTTCCATTCACAACGGCGGCGGCGTGGGCATCGGCTACTCGCAACACGCCGGCCAAGTCACCGTCGCTGACGGCACCAAAGAAATGGCCGCGCGCATCGAACGCGTCCTCACCAACGATCCCGGCATGGGCGTCGTGCGCCACGCCGACGCCGGCTACCCCGAAGCCATCGCTTTCGCCAAGTCCCACAACGTCAAAATCCCCATGCTGTAGTCTAGAGTGCCGTAGGCACGCCACAATTTAGCCCAGCCCGTAAGGGCTGGGATACGGAGTCCACCTCTCTTCATCGAGCGCCGTAGGCGCGACACATCTCTTTCGCTCGAATCTACGTGACCCCGCGCAACCTCTCCGCATCCTATTCACCAAGGAGGACATCATGTACGTCATTCTCGGAGCCACGGGCCACACCGGCGGCGTCATTGCCGAAACTCTTCTCCAGAAGCAACAAAAAGTTCGCGTGGTCGGCCGCAGCAAAGACCGCCTCTCGCGTTTCACTTCCAAGGGTGCCGAAGCTTTCGAAGCCGACGTCACCGATTCCGCCGCCCTCGCAAAAGCGTTCGCCGGCGCTCGCGCCGTTTACGCCTTGATTCCGCCGAATCCGGCCAGCAACAATGTCGCGGCCTACCAGGCCGAAGTCACTTCTTCGATCGCCAACGCCCTCGAACAAGCGAAAGTCTCGCATGTCGTCGCGCTCAGCAGCGTCGGTGCCGATAAGCCGGACAAGACCGGTCCCGTCGTCGGCCTCCACCAGATGGAAGAGCGCTTAGCCAAAATTCCGAATCTCAACGTGCTCAGTCTCCGCGCCGGCTATTTCATGGAGAACACTCTGCCCCAGGTCGAGGTCATCAAAAACTTCGGCATGATGGCCGGTCCCGTCAACGCCGACCTCCCGCTCCCGTTGATTGCTACCCGCGACATCGCCGCCGCGGCCGCGCAAGCTCTCCTCGAACTCAACTTCTCCGGCCACCAAACCCACGAACTTCTCGGCCAGCGCGACCTCACCTATCTGGAAATGGCCCGCATCATCGGCGTTGCCATCGGCAAGCCGGCCCTCGCCTACGTCCAGCTTCCCGGCGAACAAATCGTCCAGGCTATGACTCAGATGGGCATGTCCAAAAACATGGCCAATCTCCTGGTCGAGATGTCCGACTCCCTCAACACCGGCTACATGAAGCCGCTCGAGCCGCGCACCGCCGCCAACACCACGCCCACCCCATTCGAACGCTTCGTGCAGGACGTCTTCCTCCCCGCCTTCAAAGGCCAGGCCACCACCGCCTAACCCGTAACCCCGGCAGCGATCGGAATCGCGGAACTCCACGCGCCGCTGGCAACTCATTTGTTTTCAATGTTTTTGGAGAAATGGTGCGGCAGTCGGGAGACAAAGGTGGGCGTATTTAACCTACCGGTTTAATACACGCCTGGAAGCAAAATCGGAGTATTTAACCTGTTAGTTTAATACAAGTCTGGAGGTAAGTCGGAGGTATTTAACCCATCGGTTCAATACAAATATATGGGGACCGATGGCGAGCGGCCTTGTCCCCAGCGCGCATTTTTGATGCACCGTCTGAGGTCGGGCATAATACCCACGCTTTGCCGAATCTGCTCATTACTGGTGCTTCGCAACTGCTTACGTTGCGCGGACGTGGTCCGCGTCGCGGCCCTGCGCTGGCCAATCTCGGCGTCATCAAAGACGGTGCGCTGCTCACTCGCGATGGCCGCATCGCTGCGGTGGGTACTCGTGCAAAAGTAGAAGCTCTGCCCGAATCTTCCGCCGCAGAAAAACTCGACGTCGGCGGCCGCATCATCCTCCCCGGGTTCGTGGATTCGCACACGCATCTCGTTCACGCTGCCAGCCGCGCCGAAGAATACGAACTAAAAATTCGCGGCGCTTCGTATGAGGAAATCGCCCGCAAAGGCGGCGGCATTCTCAACTCCGTCAAGAAACTTCGCGCCGCCACTTCCGATGCGCTCAAAACGCGCGCCCTTGCCGCGCTGAAACAATTCGCCGCTTACGGGACCACCACCATCGAAGCCAAAAGCGGCTACGGACTGAACGTTCCGAGCGAGCTCAAAATTCTCCGCCTCCATCAGGAACTCGCTGCGGCCCAGCCGCTCGACATCGTCTCCACATTTCTCGGGGCGCACGTCGTTCCCGAAGACTATCGCCGCACAGCCGCCGGCGTTTCCCAATACATTGCTTTGCTCACTGAGTCTCTGATTCCCGAAATCGCGAACGCGAAACTCGCCGAATTCTGCGACGTTTTTTGCGACCGCGGCGCGTTCACTCGCCAGCAATCGAAGCAGATTCTAAGCGTCGGGAAACAACATGGACTGGTGCCGCGCCTGCACGCCGAGCAACTCTCCCGAACGGGTGCAACGCAACTCGCCCTCCGACTCGGCGCCGCCAGTTGCGACCATCTCGAGCAAATCAACGCTACCGACATCGCCGCTCTCGCGAAATCCAACACCGTCGCCACACTTCTCCCCGGCTGCGATTTCCATCTCGGCCTGCAAAAGTACGCTCCCGCCCGCAAACTAATCGACGCCGGTGCCATCGTCGCTCTCGCCACCGACTACAATCCCGGCACGAGCCCCACTCTCAGCATGCCGATGATTCTCTCGCTCGCCTGCGATCAGCTGCGCATGGCGCCTGCCGAAGCGATCACCGCTGCGACCAGCAACGCGGCTTATGCGCTCCGCCGCGAAAAGCAGATCGGTTCGCTGGAGGTTGGCAAGTTCGCCGACTGCGCCGTCTTCGACGTAGCCGACCACCGCGAAATTCCCTACTATTTTGGTATCAACTCCTGCTGGCTTACCGTGAAGCGGGGTAGAGTTGTCCATGCCGTCGACAAAGTCCAAATCTAATCCGCAGAAACGCCCGCAGAAAAAAATCAAGGTTCTGCAGATCAAGAAAGGCCCGCAGCAATCTTTTTTTTCGGAGTATTTTTACCAGATCCTCGGCGTCCTCTTCGGTGTCCTCACGCTTTTCTGCAAGGGCCTGGAGTACCGTTGGGACGAATCCATTGTCATCGCGCTATGGATCGTCGGCATACTCTTTGTGGCCCGCCAGGCTTGGCGCCTGATCCAGGGCGAGCCCACGGCGAACAAAGAAAAGCAAAGAGGGAAGGATAAGAAAAAAGTCGTCTTGGCCCAGCCGGTAAAAAACTACAAACCTCCCGAAGTTCCGCGGGTCAGCAAAGATTTCTCGCACGTGCCGCCGCGCGGCGTCAAGGGTTATCCTCCGCCGAGCCCCTTCATCAAACCGCCAAAATAGCTTGGTTAGCGGCATCCGTCCGGGAACGTTCTTTTCCGCGCGCCGATGCCCCCGCCAAAGGATTTTTACTCGCTGACCGCAAATTGCTCGCCCTCCACCCCTTGCCCCGCACGCACCTCCCGCTCCGTGCATTAGCCTCTCCGCCCCAAAATCCCCTATGATGAACAGCCGTTAGGCGCGAGGACCCTTCCCCGATGAAACGTTTGATCGAATGCGTTCCGAATTTTTCCGAAGGCCGCGATCCCGCCAAAGTGGACGCCATCGTCGGCGCTATGTCGGCCATTCCGGGCGTATACGTGCTGGACCGCGAAATGGACGCCGACCACAATCGCTGTGTGGTCACGCTGGCCGGCGAGCCCGATGTCGTTGCCGAAGCGGCGCTGCGGGGTGCCGGCAAAGCCATGGAGTTGATCGATCTCAATCACCACACCGGCGCTCATCCGCGCGTCGGCGCCACCGACGTCGTCCCGTTTATCCCTATCGAAGGCGTCACGGTCGAAGATTGCGTCGCGCTGGCTCGCCGGGTAGGCCAGGAAATCTGGTCGCGTTATCGCATTCCGGTCTTTTTTTACGAAGCCGCGGCCGTCCGTCCCGAGCGCGTCAATCTGGAAAACATCCGCCGCGGCCAGTTCGAAGGCCTGCGCGAGGAGATGAAAAAGAATCACGATCGCCAGCCGGACATCGGCGAACCCAAGGTCCATCCCACCGCCGGCGTCACGGTCGTCGGGGCGCGCAAATTTCTCATCGCTTACAACGTAAACCTGAACACGCCTGACATTGGCATCGCCAACAAAATTGCCAAAGCGATCCGTTTTTCTTCCGGCGGCCTGCGTTACGTGAAATCCATGGGCGTGGATTTGAAAGCCCGGCACCTCGCGCAGGTCTCTATCAATCTCACCGACTTCGAGCAAACCCCCATGCATCGTGTCTACGAAATGGTGAAACGCGAAGCGGCGCGTTACGGCGTGATGCCGGTTGGCAGCGAAATCGTCGGCCTTGTCCCGAAAAAAGCGATCGAAATGGCTGCCGATTTTTTTCTGCAGCTCGAGAATTTTTCTCCATCACAAGTTTTCGAAAATAAACTCGAAGCCGCGCTCCTCGGCGTGCCCCGCGACACGGCCGGTAAGGATGGCCAGTACGCCGCTCTGGCTCGTCCGTTTCTCGACGTTGTTGCTGCTCCCACCGCTACGCCCGGCGGCGGCAGCGTTTCCGCGTTGGTCGTGGCGCTGGCCGCCGCTCTCGGGCAAATGGTCGCCGGCTTGTCCCGCAAGAAGAAATCGCAGGCCGCTCACGTCGACAAGCTATCCGCGGAACTCGATTCGCTTCGGCGCACCGCAGATGACCTGGCTTCGGCCATCGATCGCGATGCGGCGTCTTTCGACGGGGTGATGGCTGCCTTTAAGTTGCCGCAGAGCAATCCGGAAGAAGTCCAGCAGCGCGACGCCGCGATTCAGTCGGCCACCAAGGCTGCCAGCGAGGTTCCCCTGCATGTTGGCGCCCACGCCGTTGCCCTTTTCGAACAGTTGGGACAACTGAAACCTATCGCCGCCGCATCCATGCAGTCAGACTTGGATGTGGCGCAATACATGGCCGCGGCCGGCGCTCGCGGCGCCCTAGCCAATGTCGAGATCAATCTCGATGGTCTCACGGACTCCCTCTACGTGACGCAAATGCGCGCAACAGTCGCTGACCTTCGCGCGCGCCTGGACCGGAAAAGTCCGGCGCCAACCGCGTAAAATAAGATTTCGCTTTCTAGTTCGAAAGGAGCATTCGATGCACATCACCACGGCCGGCCTGGCGCGCGCCACCGCGAAGCTCTTGGCCACCACGCTTTTGTTAGGTGCGGCTTTGGCGGTTTCCGGGCCAGCGCGCGCCGACAAACTTCCGGCGGATATGATCGGCATGTTCCCCAAAGACGTCGGCGAATTCGGTTATGCCGACCTCAAAAAAGCGCGCTCGCTCAAATGGTTTCCGCAATTGCAGGAACAAGTGCTTCCCGAGCGTTTTCGGCAATTCGAAAAATTTCTCGCCTCCACGGGCAACGACCCCAACACGCAAGTGGACGAGATCGCCTGGGCGCTGGTCGCCGAAAATATGAGCGCCAAGACCGAAGGCACCGGCTCTGACGCAGTGCCCAACGCCGAGGAAATGGTGGGCATCGCGCTCGGCAATTTCAACCAGGACTCCGCGCAAGCGTACTTCAAAAAGCAGAAGCTGCCGACTTCCGAAGTCCACGGCTACACGCTCTACGCCTTTGGCACCGGCACCGGTTCGAGCGACCTGTTCTTCTTTTTCATTGACGCCAGCACCGCCGCTTACGGCCATCGCAGCGTGCTCGAAAAAATGATCAACATCCGCTTCGGCGGCGAAGACGGCCTCTTGCGCAACGACAAGTTCTTCAATCTCATCAACGAAGCCAACACCGGCAGCCCGGTGTGGCTGGTGACCAATCCCGCCTACACCCGACTCGCGATGCAGCAACTGGCTCCGGAGATTCAGCAGTTTCCGGAAGCCGCCAAGCTGGTGACGCGCATGCAGAATTCGATCATCAACGTGGAAGCCGACAGCGGCCTCAGCGCCACGATTCAGGCCATTTGCGGTTCGACCGACGACGCCAACACACTTGGCCAACTACTCCAGGCTGGTCTTCTCTACAAACGCTACCAGGCGCAGAAAGACAATCCCGATCTGGCGCAACTGATGGACGGCATTCGCATCACTCCCGGCGGCGACCGCGTCACGCTCAGCATGTCGCTCAACGACGATCAAATGGCTTCGCTGATCAAACACAATACCTTCGCCTTCAAAATGTAGTGGTTTGCTTGGGGTTTAGCTGGAGCGCGTCACGCCGTCCGGCGCAGGGCGCAGATACTTCGTTAGTCGCGTGATCGCCGTTCCGTCTTTGGTTTCATACTGCACGCGATCGATGCCGCTTAGCGCGGCGGTGATGCCGAACTGCTCGGCAAATCCCGCAATGCGATCCAGACCTACTGCCGGCGCTTCGCCTTCCTGCGCGACGGCTACTTCGATCCGATCCGCGTACCACGCGAACGTCAGGTTCAAATGGCCATGCGCGCCGTCCAAATTCTCAACCGCCTCATGGCACGCCGCCACCACCGACTTCTGCAACTCCTGTGCTGCTTCGCACGTCAGTCCCGCCGCTTCCGCCAGGAAACGTGCCAGTCCACCAGCGCCTGCCGCGAGCCGCGGATCTGCATCGATCCGCAAACGATAGGTTTTGCAGTCAGTGATCACTGTTGCTGCTCGCCAGGGCCATGTCGCAGGCTTCCCGGCAATCCGGGCAGTAGTACAGGCCGTCCGCACAGAGCCTTACGTTCTGCTGACCCTTGCAGATGGTGCAGTACTTTTCGCAGGTGCACTGATACTCTTGCTTGTCGCACTGCGAGCACATCACAGGACCTGGCATGGGCTGCGGGCCTCCCCACGCTCACTCTACCTGCTTACGCCGCACCCAGCAAGCACACGGAAACCGCTTGGCCGCCTGTTTGTTATAGCCCGGCGTCTTGGCTGGCAGGATGGGCGAGGGAGCAGTGGGCGGACGCGCATTGGCGCCGCTGCGCGACCCAGCGGTACAGCCTGCGCAACTGCGGCAGGCCTCCTGGCAGCCTGCTGAACCACACCACCGGCCAGGCCCACCAAATCTCGCGGGCCGCCGCAATCACCGCATCCGCACCACCGTACTGGCCTTCGCCGGAAATGACCAGGCGCAGTTCGCGGAGCAGTTCGCTGGGTGCCAATCCGAGCAGCGCAACCACGCGAGGATCCTGCAGCGGCGCCAGCGCGATGCCGCGACGCTGCAAGATGGGTGCGACCCAGCGCGCCAGCTTGATGCAGAAATCGCATTCCGCGTCGAAAAACAGAAAACCGCGAGCGTGCAGGCCTTTGGTGTCGGTCAATTCTGAGGTGAGTGAGATCATGTGCGTTCCCTTCCGCGGGCCGGACGTCACGCCGGGCTTGCGTAGCCGCGCTGCTGCGCGCAGACAAACAGCATGGCTGCTGCGCCCGAAGCCGCGAACACCGAATAGTCCAGCGGCGCCTTAATGCCCAAAGCCACGGTCATTTCCACGGCGAACAGCGCCAACAAGCCAGCCGCCAGCGCGGCCACCTCGCGTCCACGCCACCCGATCAGCAAGAGCAACGCCAGTCCGCTTTCCGCAATGGTCGCACCGACCGCCAAAAGCGGCGCCAGAGAATGCGGAACAAAAAAATTCAGTACCGCGGTGTATTTTACGAAGTTGGCCCAGTTGCCCCACGCCGCTCGCGGCGATCCTGGCGGTCCCCAGAGACCGAAACGATCAGCCACCGAAGAAAGAAAACCGGCGGCCAATGCGAACCGCGCGTAAAGCTCCAGCAACCGATTCGCGGCCAGCGCTTTGGTCTCGGCTTGCTTCAGATTGGCGACGCTCATAGTGGTGTCCATGAAACCCTCGTTCTCGCAACGACCCGCAGAAGTTGCGCGTCTACGTGTTGACCGCTTTTTTGCCGAGCAGAGTGACGACTTTGCCGCGCAGCTTGCCCACGCCTTTCAGCGCCGGCGTGGGCATGCGCAACACCTCGTCAAACAGGCCGGTCATGATGGTCAGAAACTCGAGCATGCTTTCGAGGCGCTCGCGCGTGTAGGCATCGGTGGGTGCGCCGCTCTTGGCTTCCGCGACGCATTCAGACAGCACGCGCAGCGTCGGATCAATCTCGCGGCGCTTGCGCTCCTCGCTGACCACGCGAAAAATCTCCCAGATATCTTTCAGGGATTCGAAATGATCGCGGCGGTCGCCGAGCACGTGGACGACGCGCACGATTCCCCAGCCCTGCAGCTCGCGCAGGCAAGTGCTGACGTTGGAGCGAGCGACGGCCAGGGTGGTGGAGATCTCGTCAGCGGGCATAGGGACGGGCGAAAGGAAGAGCAAGGCATGGACTTGGGCAACGGTGCGATTGATGCCCCAGCGAGTGCCCATCTCGCCCCAATGGAGAATGAACTTTTGAGCGACGTGGGAAAGGGCTATCGTTTTTGTATGGTCAGTCATTTCTGTAATTTCTCTCTATGCAGAACTTACTGCAATTACCATCATTTTGTCAATAGGCCGTTTCGACTCGGCCAAGCCCCCCATCCGCGCCCGGTTAATCGGCTGGGTCCGCACACACCTGCCCTCTTTTAGGTTTGGCTGGCTATTTACGTGGCCGTTTCGGTTTGGCAGAGTCATCTAGAGAGCGCCGAAGGCCGGCGCGCATAGGACGATGAAGTCCACAAGCAAAAAGAGCGTCGCGAATCAGCCCGCCATACGCGCGGTCCGCTTACTGGCTGGCCTGCTGTTGTTTTTTTCGAGGACTTTGGCGGCGCAGAAGGCGGGGAATAGTTCGGCCTCGTCGGCATCGGCAAATCCAGCGAGGACGGTGGGGGAAACGAGCGAAACGGCCAGCGAATCGTTGGCGCCCGTGGTGTACAAAGACGACCAGCAGCCGGGCCTGCGGGGCTACCAGTACACGTTTCTCGGGAACGCCTTTTTCATCAACGAGGAAGGCTATCTCCTTACGGTGGCGCACGTTCTGGACACGTTTGGCGAAGGCGGGCAGCCGCCGTACATTCTGGTGAGCCGTACGAACGCGCCGCCGCGCCTGGTGCAGGTCACGATCATCGCCAAGGACGCGGCGCATGATGTGGCGATTCTGCGCGCCAACAGCAACCCGTTTGCTTCAGCCGCGAGTTATGCAGTGACGTTCGTGCCGCTATCCTCCGGGCAGCCGGCACGCGGCGAGTCGGTGCTGGCGCTTTCGCTGCATCCCAAGCAGGCGCAGTATGCGCAAAGCTACGATCTGCCGCGCGAAGACTCGTCGCCGGGAACGGTGCTTTCCTTCGAGTCCACGCAGCTCGCCAAATCCGCACCGCCCGCCGAGGTGTTCTTACTGAGCCACGCCGTAGTGAAAGGGCAAAGCGGTTCACCGGTGATGGATGTGCAGACCCACGCGGCGATCGGCCTGGTCGAAGGCATCTGGCTGCGCGGCAGTTCTTCTTCTCTGGCGCGCGCGGCAACGAAGAATGCGGGCGCGCCCGGCGCGGCGGTTCCCATGCAGTATGCGCTCACCTTGTTGAAGCAGAACGGTGTGAACTGGCACGCCGAAGCACCGCTGGTATCTTCGCCGGCCAAGTCTTCGTTGCAGTAGCGACACTCCCCCAAAAATGCTCGAGCGTGCGAACAGCCGCGCGTCTACGTTCGACAAATCAGCCTCTTGCAGGGGGCCGAGTTGGTGACGATTGGTACAGCAAAGAGTAGCTGTGGTCACATACTTTCCTGGCAGCGAGATTTACAAGGGAGATGCAGTAGGAAAGAGATCGCGAAGGGAAGCGAGCTGCCAAAGCTGGACGGTCGAAAGATTGCAGGAGGGCTCGGCAGCTCGACCTGCCACAGATGGAGAGAGCAACAGCAGGATGGACCTTCGCGATGTCCAGGACTTGCTGCCGGGGCGGTATATGGGCACCAAGCGTAATGAGCGCCTTGCGTTGCGACGCACCGGCCACTCGGCCGGATAGGCTGAGGCCCCATGTACCGCCCTCTTTGTGTTTTCCGGCCAAATTTCTTGGGCCATCCAAGAGGATAGGAAAAGTTCGTGAGGAGGCGGTATGACAAAGCTAATTTTGCGCGACAACATGTACGAGGATCTATTCGATTTCCGCCGGGAATTCGACAAGATCTTCAACCGGATGCTGGCGGTGACACCCTGGGCAAAGGAAGAAGTAGCACCGTGGATCAGGTTCAATTTTGTTCCGGCGGTGGAGACGCATGTGGACAAGGAAGCGAAGAAATACACGTGCAAGGTTTCGCTACCGGGGATCGATCCAAAAGAAGTGCAGGTCAGCGCGCAGGGCAACATTCTCACCATCAGCGGAGAAAGGAAGGTCGAGAAGAAGACGAAGGAAGCGGAATACTTCCATGAGGAATTCGCCTACGGGAAATTTGAAAGGACGATTGAATTGCCCGAGGGCGTGCTGCCCGAGAAGCTGACCGCTGAATTCGTGAATGGCGTGCTGGAAGTGAGCGCGCCGGTGGCAGCTATGGCGCTGCCACGGAAAATTGAAGTGAAGACGGTAACCCCAGTAGCAAAACAAATGGCCGCGTAGAAGCGCGGAGTGGCAAGGGCCCGGTCCGTGTGGCGGACCGGGCCTTTTTTGATTTTCGTTGCGCTAAGGCGGTGGGAAAGAACAAGGCGCTCTAGGGCGCGGGGCTGGTTTGCGGGAGGCCGAGGGCGGCGAAGGCGTCTTGCCCGTGCACCCAGCCTTCCTGGCCGTCGATGCGAAGGCGCAGCCAAACGTCGCTGAAGGTGCAGGCCACGCGCTGGCCCTGCAGGCCTTCACTATGCCAGTGTACGATCGCGAGCGTTTCCAGAAATTCGAGGCGCTTGCTCGGAGTGATCATGATGTCTTGCGGGCTAGCGGTGGCGGCATCCGGAGCGGCAAAGAGTTGGACGTAGGGCAGGTCGGCGTCGAGAGACCGGGGTTGTGCAACGGCTTGCACGGGCAGGATGCAGCCGCTCTCGGTCAAGGTGCCGTTCGAGGTGCGATAGCATTGCTGGCCTTCGCCCCATTGGCCGTGAGCCCAGTCGAAGCGCACGGGCACGAGAGCGTAGAAGTTGCCGGTCCACACGCGCAAAGCGAGCACCTCGGCGGTGCTGGCCATGGGCATGACCGCGATACCCCCTTTCATCATCACCGCGGTTACGACCCCACCAACGGTAATGTCACCGCCGTGGCCGAGCGGTAGCATGGGACCGAGCGGCCGAAGTTGGCCGTTAACGACGGTGAAGAGTTGCCACGATTCCTTGGCGAAGGTGCCGGCGTTCTCCGGATGGTCAGGGTGCTCGAGGAAGCGAATGACGAGAGCAACGCCGCCAGTGCCGCTGAGTAGGGATGCGGACGCCGTGAGCTGTTCCTGCAAGTGACCCTGGGTGACGTTGTAGGCAAAGTCCTGATGATAGATCGCAGCGTCGTGAGCGTTGAGAATCTCGAGGCGCGCGAGGGTGGACGTAGAGTTGGGCGATGCCGCTGCCGGCAGAGGGTTTTCCGAGAGAGCTTTGTATTGGAAGAGAACGGTATAACGTTGATCGGAGAGGGTAAAGGGGCCCTGGCGCGTGACGGAGTCGCGAAGGCGATCGGAGGTCTGCGGGGAGTTGGGAGGGAACTGCTTTGTGGGGTGCGCAGCCATCTGACCACAGGAAACGGATGCCAGGAGCAGAGAGAGAGCGGGTTTGAGGAAAAGGCGCTGAGCCCGCGAGAGTGGCTGAGACAAGTGGCACACAGAAAAGCTCCTTGGGCAGGTGCGGTGCGCGTAGTAGAGCATGCCGACGCGATGTTCCACCACGATTAAGATGCAGTGAGAGGCAGTCCGGTTTAGACGCACCGTGGCGCAAGGTCTCGCTGCGAAGCCTGGGAACCGGAGGCTCGAGTGGCATCAAACAGTCAGGGGATAAGGACCAGCCGGCGAGACCGATCGGCGCGCTGCCAGGCGCGCTCGACTTGCGCAAGCGGAACGGTTTCGGTGATGAGACGAAGCTGGCCTGCCGTGGCCCAGTCGAGGACCTGGTGCATGGCGTTGGTAAGAGCATCCCGCGGAGGAATGCCGGCCGTCCCGCGAATGGTTACGGAGCGGCTGCGCAGAACGGCGGCAGGGAGCGAGATGGTGGGAGCAGCAGACTCACCCACTTGAATCAGACGCGTTTCCGGGCCCATGGCGGCAATCTCCGTTTGCGTGATGGCCGCCAGAAACAGTTCGGTGGCGCGGCCCCAGACAAAATCAACGACGACGTTAAAGCCGTCCGGGCCGCCTTCGCGGCGAAAGCACTCTATGAGGGCTGGCTCGCGCTGGTTGAGCTGGATCGTGGCGTCGGCGCCGAATTCGCCGAGTTTGCCGAGCATTTCCGGATTGCGGCCGGCACCGACAACGCGCGCGGCGCCCAGCAGTTTGGCGACTTGCACGGCGATGCGGCCAGTCGTGCCGGTGGCGCCGAGGATCAGCACACTTTCACCTTTGGCCAGCTTCGCGTGATGCGCAAGCACCAGATAAGCCGAACAGCCGGGGTTCGGCAGAGCCGCGGCGGTCGCGTCGTCCAGCTTTTCCGGGACCGGGAAGCAGAATGGTTGTGGCGCGACGGTGCGTTCGGCCATCGAGCCAAACGGGTGACGCGGGCCGCCGAAATAAACGCGCGAGCCATCTTCGAGCGTGCCTACGCCATCGATGCCGCAGACGGCGGGGAGATGCTTGGGGCTGGCGTAGTGCGTGCCCGCCGCCATTTGGCGGTCCACGGGTTTGATCGAGGCGGCGCGAACGCGGATGAAATTCTCTCCCCGCTGCAGAGTGGGTTCTGCAAAATCCTCATAAAGGGGAGGTTGGCCAAGCTCGTGCAAGACGGCTGCTTTCATGGGTAGACCTCAATTTGAAATGGGGATGTCCCGGTATACTGCATTGGTGTGTGCAGGAGCGAGTGAGGTTTCATCGCGGTTGTGGAGCGGCGAAGAGACATGGATAAGAGGAGTTTGTATGACACCGAATGAGTTTCGCAAGCTGGCCTTGAGCTTTCCGGAGACGGAAGAGAGCGAGCATATGCACCATCCGGATTTTCGCGTAGGGGGAAAGATCTTTGCGACGATGGGCTACCCGGACAAGACGCGGGCGATGGTGAAGGTGACGCCGGTGGAGCAGGAGATGCTGGTGGAGCAAGAGCCGGTCGTCTTTTCGCCGGTAAAAGGGAAGTGGGGACTGAAGGGCTGCACGAGCGTGAATTTGCAAGCGGGCAAGAAAGAATCGCTACGCAAGGCGCTTGCCGCCGCCTGGGAGTTGCACGCTCCGGGCTCCGGGCGAGTAGCGCAGAGCCCGCGCGATAAGAAGAACATTAAACGGCGGGGTGTGCAAAGAAAGCGGGCCTAGCGGCTGCGTCGGATTAGGAACGGCTTAGCCCGGCGAGCCCCCGTCTGCCCGTCTGAAGGCAGTGGCGGTCGCGAAGAAAGGTGCGCACCGGCGCGAGGGCCTGTGCTACTGTTTGCGCGAGAAGTGGAAGTCGCGTGTTCCTTCCCTTTGGCTTGCTTTGCGCTTCGGCAGACTTCCGCTTCAGGAGGTAGCCATGCCGCTCAGTCTTACGTCGCTTTCGCTGGTGGATTCCCCGGTTACACATGAAGAAGGCAAGAAGATTCTGGAGCGCGACGACTTCGTCTGCCGCTATTGTGGGCTCGACGGGCGCGTGAGCTTTGAAAATGCGCTGGTGATGCGCGTGGATTTTGTGGTGCCACGCGCGCGCAAAGGAAAGAAAGACCCGAGCAACCTGGTGGCGTGCTGCACGCCCTGCAACACGATCAAGGGCACCAAGGTATACGGCAGTTTTGAGGAAGCCAAAGCCTTCGTGCTGAAGCAGCGGGAAGAACTCCGCAAAATCTGGCAGGCCAAAACCGCGCGACAAACGCAAACGGCCGCGCGCGCTTGAGAGCCGGACCAAGGTATTAGGCCCGCTGGAAACACCGGCGGAGTGTCTGGAGGAGAAGTGTCTTTGCCGGTAGTATTACCGGGCGGTTTGGAAGCTGGCCAAGCCGCCCGGCGAATCTCCGGTTAGTGATGGTCGGGATGCTGGTGGCGCCAGCGCCAGTAGTCGCGCTGTTGATCCTTGTTTAGACGCTTGTACTCACGATAGTCGTAGTGCCTTTCGGCCAGCCACGCGCGATAGGCCCGGTCTTCGCCTCCGTTCCAATAGTGATAATCACCCTGATAGTCGTCGTAATACCGCACCCGCGCCGCGCAACCGCTGCTCAAAAGCGGTGCCGTCAGAGCAAGGCCAAGCACGAGGGGCCCTAAGAAGCTCCTGCGAGACATGTGCATTTCCTCCTTGGAATAAGCCACTCTTTTTCGCATAGCTGGCGCACGTTCACCATACAGCGAAGCTCCCAGAGCGACCGGCGGGTTGCCGCACTGCAAGAGTCAGCTAATTTGTAAAACACGAGTCCCGCAGCGGAGTTGCCGGCGAGATGCGTAGTGTGAAGAGAAAAAAGAAATGTCCGGGAGCTAGGCCTGCGCGGCCGCTTTCTTCGCTTGCTCGGAATCGTAACTTTCGCCGTAGATTGCTGGAACTTTGGCGCCCATACAGCGCAGGTAGGAACTCAATTGGCCGCGGTGGTGGATGGTGTGATGCAGGCCGAACATCAGGAAGCTGAGCCCGGGCCATTGAAATAGACCGCGAAAATCGATGACTTTGGTGAGTTGCTCCGGAGTGGCTTTCGTCAGGGCTTCGAAGTTTTTCGCGTAGTGCTCTTCGTACCATGAAGCGATCTCCCCAGGCGTTTTGGCGCTTTCGGGGATCAGCGTTCCTGGTTTGAATTCTCCGTGCAGTACGGCCTGGACAAAGAAATTGTCGGCATTGGCGATGTGTCGCACTAACTCGATGGCGGTTTTCGAGTGGGGATCCGGCCGATACTCAGACTGGTCAAAAGGAACCGCCGCCAGCACACTCTTGGTGATCCGGCTTTCGGTCTTCATGGTCGGTAAGTACATGGTGTGCAGCATGAACAGCGCGTTTTCGGCGGTAATGTCTTTCATCGGTGGTTCCCTCGTGGTTTCTGGATGGACTGGCTGGATGCGCGAACCGACAATTTGGCTCATCCAATGGTGCGCAACTGGCACCTAAGATACCGCCTAATGCCGAAAACAAAAAGGCCGCGCCTCGGCTCGCGGGCTGCTCTGGCAGTCCGCCGCTGGGACGCGGCCTTCCTGATACAACAATTTCCTGGCGGTGTTGCGCGCGCCGTTTACTTGTCGCGGCCTGAACCGAGATTGGCGCCGATCGCGGATGCGGTTTGTTTGGCTTGCGCTGCCGCGCTGATGGTTACCTTGTCTTCCGGAAGGGCGTTCTGCGCACTGGCTTGTTTCTGAGCGGATTGCGCTTGGGAAACGGCCTGAGTTTGCGCAACGGCTTGGCTGCTTTGGATGGAATGAACGGACATGGATCACCTCGGGTTAAGTAATCGGCCTGGATCGCGAAATCTTTAGCTGCTGGCACGTTAATTCTCTTTAATGCAAATGCGCCAGCCGGTCCCGCGCCGCCTGCACTCTCGTACAGCTTGCCGGTTGGCTCCTGTCCTTCGGTTCAGGAAATCAGCAGCGCACAACGCTTGCGGTTCTCTCTCGCTTCGCTGCCTAGCCACTTTCCATAATGGATGCAAATGAAGTTGGAGAGGCTCCCAGCCCATGTCGATCACGTTTGCCAAGAAGATTCAGGAATGTCCGATCTGCTCGAGCACGTCTGTGCGGCGTTCCACACGCCGGGGTTTCGTGGAGCGCATCTGGTTCCGCTTGGCATTTGTCTGGCCTTATCGATGTGACGAATGCGACTCGCGCTTCTGGGGCTTCCACCGGTCCGTCCAGGGTTGGACGCGCGCGTTGTTCTAGAACTGGCGCAGCTTGGTACAGTTACGGTTCATTCGTAACGCAGTGTTTGAATCGGATCGACGCGTGTGGCCCTTCTTGCCGGGATGTAGCAAGCCGCGAGCGTGACCAGGCAAAGCACAAGCGTCACGCTGGCAAAGGTGGCTAGATCCGTGGGCGTGATGCCGAACAACAGGCTGGCCATCAGGCGCGTAAACAAAACGGCCAACACCAGCCCCACGGCGACGCCAATCAACACCAGTCCTACACCTTGCTTCATCACCAGACCCAGCACGTCGCCGCTCTGCGCGCCCATGACCATGCGCAAGCCAAATTCCTTGGTTCGCCGGGCCACCGAGTAGGACACCACCCCGTAGATTCCGACCGTGGCAATGGCCAGCGCCACCAACGAAAACACAGTCAGCAGCAGAGTCAGGAATCGCGGCCGCGATTCCGCGCGGGAGAGCACTTCGTCCATTAGCCGCACATCCGCCAGCGGCAAAGACGGATCGATGTCGCCCATCTGTTGGCGCACTTCACCAGCCAGTGAGCGCGGATCACCGCCCTGCGCACGCATCACGACAAACATATCCGTCAGACCCTGCCCATAAGGCTGGCGGTAAGGCAGATAGAGTTCAGTGCCGGCGGGCCGGTCCAGGCCGGCGTTCTTCACATCATCCACGACGCCTACAACGGTGCACCAGTCTTTCCCACCGCTGGGTCTAGCCCGCCGGCCGATGGCGCTTTGATTCGGCCAGAAGGTCTGCGCCATCGCTTTGTTGACGATCATCACGGGCGGCCCATTCTGCACGTCGCGATCATCGAATAGCCGGCCCTCGAGGAGCCGCACACCCATCGTCGCGAAATAGTCCTTGCTCACGCCCTGGTAGAAATCCACGTTTTGAATGGGACCGTCTTTGGTCGGCACAAAGCCTTCGATATCCGTGTCGTTCATGTTGGGCGGACGCAAAGGCGCCAAGCCGGAAACCAGCGCCGCCGATCGCACGCCGGGAAGATTGCGGATGCGTTGCTCGAGGAGGGTCCAGAAGTCGGTGATCTTGGCGTTGTCGCGGTACGTCGCCGTCGGGAGGGACACGCGCATGGTAATGACCCGGTCCGGCTGTAACCCGGTGTGCACCTCTTGCAGCTTCCAGAATGCGCGCAGCATGAGTCCGCAACCAATCAGCAGCACCAGCGCCATGCCCAGCTCGCCGACCACCAGCGCACGGCGGAAGAACTGCGCGCCACCGGCAACCGTCGTGCTTCCCGCGGAGTCTTTAAGCGCTTCAGAAAGCTCGTTGACGATCAACGATCCGAGCGGTGCTAGCCCAAACAAAATCCCGGTGACCACGCTCACGCCCAACGTGAACAGCAGCACGCGCCAATCCACGGCGATCTCATCGGCGCGGGGAATTCCGCCGGCGTTGGTCAGCTGCACTAACCGCACGCCCGCGTAGGCCAACGCGACGCCCAGCAACCCTCCGCACAGTGCCAGCAAGACTCCTTCCGTAACAAACTGCCGCGCCAGCCGCCCCAGGCTCGCGCCTAACGAGCCGCGAATCGCGATTTCCTTGCGCCGCGCTTCGGCTCTCGCCAGCAGCAGGTTGGCCACGTTCACGCTGGCAATCAGCAGCACGAAAATCACCGCGCCCAGCAGCATCAGCAAAGCCGGTCGCACTCCGGAAACTACTTCCGCCTGCAAGGGGAAGCTCACGATAGTGTGATTCTTCGGATCAAAGCTGTGCGTCTTCGGCGCGCGTTTCTCGGCATAACTTTGCACCAGAGAAGCCAGCTCGCCCTGTGCAGCGGCTGGCGAAACGCCCGGCTTGAGTCGTCCAAGCAGGTACAAATAGTGCGACCCAGCATTGCCTGGCTGCGCGGGATCGAGTTGCAACGCAGTCCACACATGGACCGGGTCCACTTCGCCCGGCGGAAAGGCAAAGCCCCTGGGCATGACGCCGATGATTGTGCACTTCACGCCATCCAGCCTGGTCTCGTGCCCGACAATGTTCGGATCGCCGCCAAAGACGGTCTCCCACGTTCCGTATGAGATGTCGGCTACAGCAGCAGAGCCCTTCACGTCATCGGACGCGGTGATGAGTCGCCCCATCATGGGCGAGACTGCCAGCGACTCCAGCAGGCCGCCGCTCACGGCCGCAGTGGTCACGCGTACCGGCTGCGTGCTCCCGGCAAGATTGGCTCCGCTGGTAACCCACGCGTCCAGCGAAGCCCAGGAATGCGTGTCGCGGCGCAGATTGATGAATTCCGGCCCGGAGGTCCAGAAGCGATGCAGGCCGCCGTTCGGGAAAGTCGGAAACTCGGTGTACACCCGAACGAGCTGCTCGGGATGCGCGTAGGGCAGCGGTTGGAGCAGCACGGCATTCACCACGGTAAAGATTCCGGTGGTCGCGCCAATGCCTAGCATCAGGCACAACACCGCCGCGGTGGTGAAGCCCAGATTCTTTCGCAGCATGCGCAGGGCAAACAGCACATCCTGGCGTAGCGTGTCCATCGGGCAGCCTCCTCTACGTATGTACGGCAGAAAGCGGATTATGTTTCCGGTTCTTTTTCCACGGATCGAATGCCTAGGGCGTGCGGAACAAAAAGTGCCAGGTGACGTCGACCAGTCCGTGCACGATCGCGGAAGCGAAGATCGAGCCGGTCTTTCGCCACGTCCACCCATAAAACAGCCCCGCGATCGACGCCAGAATCACGTACCGCCAGTTAGGAAAGCCGAGATTCGTAATGTGCGAAAAGCCGAACAGCACGGAGGCCGTCCACCACGCGGCCAAGTCGCTTTGGGAAACGCGCGCCAGCATGTTTTGCAGCAGTCCACGAAATAAAAGCTCCTCGGGCCATGCGGTCAAAAACAGAATCGCGACGGCGGTGAACGGAACGGATCTCCAGGCGTGCCACTGCGGCGCGAACGCGATGAAACGCAAAACATATCCCAGCGGGATCGCAATGCATGCAAAAATACAGAAGCTCGCCGTGATATAAAGACCCCACTTCGGTCCCCAGCCAATGGAGTAGCCGATCCCGCTGAAGCCCCGCATCAGCAGGTACGCCGCGAGTGCCACGTTGACGGCGAGCAGCACGGTGAAGGCGTATGCCAACCGCGAGTCCGGGTAGGGCCACACCCAGTGCGAAGGCCCGAACTTGACCGCGACCCACACCACAGCCAGGAGCAAGAAGTCCTGCCAGCTTCCCGGCGCGGCGCGTTCTGCTGAGCCCGCTAGCGCCAACGGCGCAAAAACGAAGAGCGCTACTGCGCCAACCCGTGCCAGCGCAAACGTGTTCGTCCCCAGGAGGTACACCAGGCAGATCAGGAATGCTGCGGCGCCCAACGCGATGCCGGCCCCCATGCCGCCGCGCCCCGCGATAGCGTCGCTTACGCCGCGCGCTGCGAACAGCAGCATCACCAGCGAGTAGAATGCGAATGCCGTGAGCGTAGCCGCGAAAGCTCGCCCGCCGTAACCATGCCAGGTGGCGTAAAACGTTCCGACCAGGCACAATCCGGCCCACAGGCCGAGCATCTGCAACGGGCCGAGTTGTCGTGTCGCGGGCATCGGTGAAGAGCGCTGCGACTCCCAAAAGGAACAAAAGATTGTAACGTATACGTGTGAAGCGTCTCGCCTACATCGACTGGATGCGCGGCCTCGCCTGCGTGCTCATGTTTCAAACCCATTGTTACGACGCGTGGCTCAGCCCGGAAGCGCGCAAATCCGCGCTGTTCACTTGGTCGCAACTCGGAGGAACATTCCCGGCGCCGTTGTTTCTGTTTCTCGCCGGTGTTTCGTTTGCGCTGGTCACTGAGCGGCTGCGAGAAAAGGGCACTTCGGACAATGAAATCGCGAAGACCACGATTCGCCGCGGCGCAGAAATCTTCGGAGCGGGGTTGCTCTTCCGCGTTCAGGAATTTGCTTTCGGCTATGGCTGGGCGCCCTGGACCGACCTGCTCCGCGTGGACATCCTCAACATTCTAGGCATCTCCATGATGCTCATGGGCGTCCTCTGCCGGGTTAGTGCGGCGAGCTCCGATCGCGCGGAACCTGCGCCGCAGGAATTGGCCTGGCCAAAAAATGTGGAAAGGTCGCGCAATCGAGGCATCGTTGCCGCGTTGCTCGCTGCCGCTGGGGTGGCTTTGGCAACACCAGCGTTGTGGACGTCGTATCGCCCGCTGTGGCTGCCCTGGCCGCTCGAGTCTTATATAAACGGTGTACACATCTACGACAAGCCGCAGCCGTGGCTTTTTCCGCTATTTCCCTGGTCCGCGTTCGCGTTCGTTGGGCTGGCCGTCGGCTTTGTGCTGTTCGGCGGCCTCGCCAAACGCAGCGAAGCCCGGCTGTTTGCAGCGCTGGGCGGCGCAGGCTTAATCGCTTGCCTGCTGGCGCGCTATTTCGACTCCCTCCGTTTCAGCTACTACGCCGCGTACGACTACTGGCACACCAGTCCCAATTTTTTCCTCGTGCGTTGCGGATTGCTGCTCGTCATGCTCTTCGGCGTCTACGCCTGGTGCCGCTGGGGCCTTGCGCAAGTCGGTTTCAGCCCGATCATTCAGCTTGGCAAAACCTCGCTGCTCGTCTATTGGGTGCACATCGAATTTGTCTACGGCCGCCTTTCCATCTTGCCCAAGCACCAGTGCAGCATTCTGCAAGCCAGCGTCGGCCTCCTTATTATTTTTCTTTCCATGCTGGTCTTGTCCCTCCTGCGCACACGCTGGAAGAATCGCCGTGCCCAGGCACAAGAAGTCCCAGCTATATCGGTAACCGCATAGAATGCCCCGGTAATTTGAACGAATATCGGCGGAGGAAATGCGCCGAACTACCGTTTCGCTGGAGAACCCGGTTCCTGCGCCGGTGCCTGCGGAATGCGAATAATCACTTCGCCCGGCCGCGCCAACCCTAAATCATCCCGCGCGATTTTCTCGATCAGCCGCGGGTCGGTTTTCAAATCCTTCACTTCCTGTTGCAACTCCAGATTTTCCTTATTCAGCTTGTCGAGGTTGGCCTGCACTTGTTTGATTTCCGCTTGCGTTCGGCGCATCGCCAAAAAACCGTGCGTGCCGAAAAGATCGTGCACGATCATCACGGCGACCAGCAGGCCGAGCAGTCCGCGGCCATACTGCCGCAGCAAGCGCATCACGCGGTCTTCCAAGGAGATCTTTTCTAGCTTTCGAGCACCCACTTGGTCGCCTCGTTCGTCAGCTTCGCACTGGCCCCCGCGCTTTCGGCCTCAACGTATAGTCTCAGCAGCGGTTCCGTTCCCGACAGCCGCAGCAGCATCCACGAGCCATCCGCGAAGGAGAATTTTGCACCGTCGGTTCGGTCTACCGACACAACTTTCCGTCCCAGCAGTGTCGAAGCATCCACGGCCACTTTCTGCACCGCGTTTGCCTTTTGTTCGTCGCTCAAATGCAGATTTTCGCGCACCGGCCAGAATTCGCGTCCCACTTTCTTGAATAGCGCGCGAATCTGCTCACCAATCGAAGCGCCGCGCGCGGCGATCATTTCCGCCACCAGTAGGCACGCCAGAATCCCATCCTTCTCCGGAACGTGGCCGCGAATCGTCAGTCCCGCGCTCTCTTCGCCACCCAGCGCGATTTTGTCTTCGCGAATCAGTTGCCCGATGTACTTGAAGCCCACCGGCGTCTGGTACGTCTTCTGCCCGTGCGCGGTGGCCGCGGCGTCAATCAACTGAGAGGTCGCCACGCTACGCGCCGCTGCCATCTGCCAACCTCGGCTCTCCACGATGTAGTCGTACACCAGCGCCAAAATGTGATTCGGCTGGATCCATGTCCCGTCGCGGTCCACGACGCCAAAACGGTCCGCGTCTCCATCCGTGGCCAGGCCCGCCGCGGCTCCACTTTCCTTCACGGCCGCCGCCAGCGATCTCAGGTTCTCTTCGCTGACATCCGGCCCCGAGCCATCAAACAAAGTATCCCGATTCGTTCTGCGCGCTTGCACGTCGACGCCGTGATCCGCCAATGCGCGATCCAGGTAGCCCGCGCCGCACCCATGCAGCGCATCGGTCACAAATTTCACCCGCGCTTTCTTCATCACGTCAAAGCGCACCAACTCGCCCAGCCTCTGTAGATAATTCTCGCGCAAATTTACTTTTTCCGTCTTCAACCCACCGCCATGCAGCGGCACTTCCGGTGTCCTGGGATGCGCGCCGTGCTTGGCCACCAATGCCGCGACCCGCGCCTCAATGTCCCTGGTCACCTCGGGCAGCGCCGGTCCCGCATCCGCTCCGGAAAATTTCAGCCCGTGATACTGCGCCGGATTGTGGCTGGCCGTAAAGTTGATCGCACCATCCAGGTTTGCTCGCTGAATTTCATACGCCACTGCCGGCGTTGGCGTAAACGTTTCGCACAGCAGTGTTCGAATGCCGTGCTCCTGCAAAATCGCCACGGCCAGCCAGGAAAACTCCTCCGAATAAAACCGGGTGTCGTACGCCACCAGTATGGTCGGATTTTTCTTCTTCGCGGTCACGTGTTCCGCGATCGCGCGCACCGCCAGGCGCACGTTCGCAAACGTAAACTCGTCCGCAATCAACCCCCGCCAGCCGGAGGTGCCAAATTTAATGGGCGAAGGATTCAGTGTAGGGGAAGCGCTCATAGCGTCGTATTCTAGTCCGAGTTTTTCCGGGACGGAAGAGTTCTACAGCTTCTACCCGAGGCACTCCCTGGAGACAATCGCGTGAAGCCTGGCGAAAAGCACTTCCTGGTTTTGGTTACTTGTGCCAATCCCGTTCAAGCCAAGCTCATCGCCCGGAGCGTCGTCGAAAAGCGCCTCGCGGCTTGCGTCAACATCCTCCGCAGTCCGATCGAGTCGCACTATCGCTGGCAAGGAAAAGTGGAAAAGGCGCGCGAACTTCTGCTCTTCATCAAAACCACCGCCCGTAAACTGGGCGGCCTCGAACGGGAAGTGAAGCGCCTCCACAGCTACGACAATCCCGAATTCATCGCCCTGCCGATTGCGGCAGGTTCTAAAACCTATCTCGACTGGCTCGACGAAAACACCTGAGCACGAGGGAAAGTCGGCAGCCCTCAGACATAGAGCAGCGCCTGATCCAGATCCGCCATGATGTCTTCCACGTCCTCAATCCCGACCGAAATCCTCACCAATCCGTCGGTGATCCCAATTCGCTCGCGCACTTCCGGCGGCATCGACGCGTGCGTCATCTGCGCCGGCAACGAAACCAGCGTTTCTACTCCACCCAAGCTCTCCGCCAGCGAGCACAGCTTCAACTGATTCAAAAATCGCCGTGCCGCCTCCAACGAACCCAAATCCATCGACAGCATCGCCCCCGGCCCTTTCTGCTGGCGCCGCGCGATGTCATGCTGCGGATGTGTCGGCAAACCGGGGTAATGCACTTTCTTCACTTTCGGATGGGCATCCAGATGCCGCGCCACGGTGATCCCGTTCGCGTTGTGCTGCAGCATTCGAATCGCCAGCGTCTTGATCCCCCGCGAAATCAAAAAGCAATCCATCGGCGCCAAACCCGCCCCTGCCGACCGCTGAATGAAGTAAATCTTCTCCGCATCCTCCGGACGCGTCAGCACTACCGCGCCGCCCGTCGAGTCGCTGTGTCCGTTCAAGTACTTGGTCATCGAGTGCACCACGAGGTGCGCGCCCAGCTCGATCGGCCGCTGCAGATACGGGCTTAAAAACGTATTGTCCACCGCCAGCGTTACGTTCCGTTCCGTCGCCATCTTGGCGATCGCCGCGATGTCGGTGACCCGCATCGTCGGATTGGTTGGTGTCTCGATGTAAATCAATTTCGTGTTCGGCCGCATCGCCGTCAACACGCACGCCGGAATCGACGTATCCACAAAACTGAACTCCAGCCCGAAATGTACGAGCAATTGTGTCGAAAGCCGGTACACTCCGCCGTACACCGCCTCCGACAGCACGATGTGATCACCCGGTCGAAACAGCCGGAAGACCGAGTCAATCGCTGCCATCCCCGAAGTGAACACGTACGCGCTGTGTCCGCCCTCCAGCTTCGCGATGGTTTTCTCCAGCGCCTTCCGGTTCGGATGATTCGTCCGCGCGTAGTCATAACCCTTGTTCTTGCCTAACTCTTCGTAAACGTACGTCGAGGTCTGATAAATCGGAGCAACCACCGCCCCGGTCGCGGGATCCGGCTCCTGCCCGACGTGAATCGCGTTTGTCGCAAAACCCATGATGCTCTCCCTTGTTGCGCCGCCGCCCCATGCGGCCGCTCCTGGCAACGAAATCCTGTTTGTTTCGGCTTAACTGCCTTCGAGGCTGCGGAATTTCAGGCTCGACTCCCGCATGTTACGTTTCCGGACTTGGTGTACGGATTCTTGTGTGACGTTACAAGACCCGACTCGCTCCGTCAAACCCGCCGCGTATATGCTGTAGCCTGGTATACACAGTCTCGCGCCGCAGCATTCGACCTCGGAACGCTACGAGCAGCACGCTCCCTCGCATTTGCATCTTAGCTCAGAGCAGAGTACCTTGAGGCCATCAGCTCGTCGGGCGACGGAGGCATTCGCATTGGCATGAAATCTCTCGGGTTGCGCCTAGTCAGTCTCGCCGCTCTTCTTTGCGTTGCTTGCAGCATACTCTTCGCCGTACAAGACCCGCCGGCCGCCGATAAGCCCGCCGCGGACCAGCCGTCCGCCGGGCCAGCCCGTCTCACCATCGAAGTTACGGGTGGTGACAAAGCGGTCCCTGTCGAAAACGCCAGCGTCTACGTGAAATACGTCGAAGAACACGCGATCAAGCACGACAAAAAAACCGAATTGAACGTCAAGACCAATCGCGAAGGCATCGCGCACGTCGCGGAGGCGCCGCTCGGCCGCGCTCTCGTCCAAATTATCGCCGATGGCTGGAAGACTTACGGCCGCTGGTACGACATCACCGATCCAAAACAAGTCATCAAAATACGTCTTGAGCGTCCGCCCAAGTGGTACTGACAAAGCCTCCGTCAGCCACGACCAAATTTAAAATGCTCGGCCCGCGTTTCTGTTGCCGTCTACGCTCATCGATTTGATTTCAAAAGATTTGTCTGCGCATCGAACGCTGCAGCTTTTTTTTGTCGCGGCCTTCTCGTCCGCCCGAAAAGCTTCGGCCAAAACATTTTCTTGGGGATACAAAAATGCGCTGCCCTGAAATGGTGCAAACAGGAAAACGCATTGCAGCGGTTTAACTTAACTATCGCCGCGAATCCTTTTCCACACACTTATCCTCACTTGTGTTGAAATCTTCATCGCAGCGAAATATTTTCTTCGCACTTCGGCATCTTGATTGCCTCTGCCTTGCCCCGTCTTTTGACCGTTCGGTGGCGTGAATGCTAAATTCATTTTGGCGCTTAAATGAACGAAACCCTCAACGAAACTTTTGATGGCACTTTTTCTCTCTTCCAGATGCTCTGGGGCAATATCGTCGCGCGTCCACTGCGCAGTTCGCTGACCATCCTGGCCATCTCCATTCAAGTGATTCTCGTTCTGCTCATCGTCGGTCTCACTTCGGGAGTTCTTTCCGAATGGGGAAAGCGCCAGGAAGGCGTCGGGGCCGATATTCTCATCCAGCCCCCCAACTCTTCTATTTTCTTGGCCTTCACTAGCGCCGTCATGCAGGAATCTCTCGCCGATAAAATCGCCGACTTGCCCGGCGTCGACGAAGTCGCTCCCGTCCTCAGCCTCACCGAACCCAAAAACCTCGTCATCATTTACGGCATCGACTTCCAGCGCTTCAACGCTCTTAGCCGCGGCTTTCTTTTTCGCTCCGGCCACGCTTTCGATGGTCCCGATCAGGTCATCGCCGACGACATCATGGCCCGCTCCAAGCATCTCAAAGTCGGCGACACCGTCTCGCTCCTCAACCATCCCTTCCGCGTTTGCGGCATCGTTGCCCACGGCAAAGGCGCGCGCTACTTCATTCCGCTGAAAACCGCACAGGATCTCGCCGGCGCGGAAAATCGTGTCTCGATGCTATACGTTCGCAGTAAGGGCGACACCGAAGGCACCCGCCGGCAGATTCTAAAGGTCGCTCCGCAAGACCGCGTCCTTTCCATCTCTGAATACATGAGTCTCATGAGTTCGACCAATCTTCCGCAACTCAAACCGTTCACCCGCACCATGGTTGGACTCGGCATCATCATCAGCTTCCTCGTCGTCCTGCTCAACGTACATACCTTGGTGATGGAGCGTACCCGCGAGATCGGCATCCTCAAAGCGCTGGGCCTCACCCGCTTCGGCATCATGCGCATGCTCCTCGGGGAAACCCTGCTCCTCACGGCCTTCGGCGCCGGCTTGGGTATCGCGCTCACTTTTGTTTTTCAAGCCATCATGAAAGAAGTGAATCCCGGTTTGGCGATCCTGATCACCCCGGAATGGATTCTCTTGTCCGCCTTGCTCGCTCTCGTAGGCGCATCTATCGGCGCCATCTACCCCTCCCTCCGCGCTGCCAGCTACGATCCCGTCGTCGCCCTCGCCTACGAATGATCGCGGAGTTTTCTTTTCCCCTGCTCGATTGGCAACTTTCCCCCTCCGCCGATTGCCTCTCCGCGCTTCTCCCTGCTACCTTTATCCCAATCTCCAGGTCTACTGTCTGGAGCTTCCGCCGTCCCGGCGATTCTTCACACAAGGAGCTACATGATTAAGCGTCTTCAAGTGGTCTTCGCTGCGATAGTACTGTGTGCCTTCTTCGCCACGCTCGCCCACGCCCAAATGGGCGGTCTCGACTTTTTCAAGAAAAATGCCATCTCCTCGATCTTCCATCCTGTCGTTGGCGCCGGCGCCGTTTACGAATCTCTCGACTCTTCCTCCGGTGCCGCGAAACACGACACCGAAATGGTGGTCGTCGGCAAGGAACTGGTTGGCACGCAAGAAGGCTATTGGCTCGAAATTGGCCTCAACGAAAAGCAGGGTCCGATGTACAGCAAGGTGCTCATCACCAAAGACGACTTCCAGATGCGCAAAATCGTTTTCCAGATGAACGGGATGCCCGCCATGGAAATGCCCTTCAATCCCAACTCCAATGAAAGCAAGCGGATGCACGACGAGATGACCCAATGGTCGCAAGCTGGCAACGAAACCATCACCGTTCCCGCCGGTACTTTCTCTTGCGTCCACTGGAAAAAGAGCGACGGCAAGGGCGACCTCTGGGCGAGCGACAAAATCTCCCCGTTTGGCATGGTCAAGAACGTCGAGCCGAACAGCACCATGGTTCTCGTCAAAATCATCACCGACGGCAAAGACCACATCACCGGCCCCGTCCAGCCCTTCAACCCGCAAGCCCTCGGCCAAATGATGCAAAACCAGCCGCACTAAGCGGCTCGCCTCTGGCGCCTTGGTTCATAAGCATGCGTCGAGCAGTTGTCGTGCGTGGTTTCCTCGGACCCTCGCAGCCGCCGGTCTCCTAAAGATCTGCCCGGAAAACA